>Ga0209639_1000054_pt1 | contig 181407 bp, 152 predicted proteins | sample EPASupsiteHSE605_FD_187268 | JGI IMG/M metagenome (GOLD analysis project Ga0209639, IMG submission 187268) | Bioremediated contaminated groundwater from EPA Superfund site, New Mexico - Sample HSE6-05 (SPAdes) (version 2) | ecosystem: Environmental > Aquatic > Deep subsurface > Groundwater >... | reverse complement strand
TTTTTTGCATTTAGTCGCTGTATGTTACAGCGGCAAAGCGGGTGCAAAGATACGTCTTTTTATTTTTAACTTCCAAATGTTTTTGGAAATTTATTTTTAAAAAGTTTCGGAAGCCGTTTCAGCCTGACTGCAGGATTCTCGCTTAGCTCTGCTAACCTCACCTTATGTACCGTCTGTTCGTTTCCTCATCATGTTTACTGCGCCACTCTCTCTTGAATGCGGGGACAAAAGTAGTGCTTTACAACATACAATCCAAACCTTTTACCATCTTATTTTTACCCCCTGCCTGCACAAATGCCCTTAAACACTGATAGCCCGACTGTTAAAGCTCAATCTTTTTTTAAAGTTTTTTCCGGGGGGATAAATCAGACTTTGCCTCGTGTACTTTGTATATACAGTGAAAATCACCAGGTTGAAATTAACCGTTTACTATACACAATGTTTGTTGAGCCAGTTTGATTTCTTGTAAACTTCCCGTGTGTTTTCCATCAACATCCGAAAGCTTTACACATTCCTGCCAAGGTTGTTTCTCCGTCATTTTACAGCGAAATAGTTTCATAACAATATTGAGTGCATTGTTTCCATTGCCCACATCATTGGTAAGGTTTGTCCCAATACCAAATGACGCACCAATTCTATCCCCGCAATATTCTTTAATCTGAATAGCCTTCTCTACATGAAGACTATCGGAAAAGACAATGTATTTAAGCTTAGGATTTACCCGAAGTTCTTCGTAGCGACGAATTGCTTTATCTGTAAATACAAAAGGATCGCCACTATCCTGACGAAGACTGGTGAACAGGGATGCATGTTTTTTGCTGAAGTTCCGCAGAAAGACATCCGTAGTAAATGTATCGGTTAGCACCGTCCCCAGATCTCCGTCATACACATTGATCCAATTTTCCATAGCCATGTAGTTCGCCATTTTGTATCCATAGATAGAACCATGAAACTGCACCCATTCATGGGGATGGGTGCCAGAGGGATTCAGATTATGCTTAAAAGCCAGATAGACATTACTCGTACCGAAGAAATTAGTACCGGAATATTTTTTCAGCAAATCGGTTACCCTGTCTTCCACCGCGAAACTAAACCGTCGACGCATTCCAAAGAGAGAAAAGACAATGCCATGATCCTTCATCATTTGAGCCTTTTCGATAGCCCGTCTTTCCATATAAGATATATCCGGAATTTTCCCTGTTACTTTAAAATAAAGCTCTGAAACAATTGCAAGAATAGGTGTTTCCCACAAAGTAATCCGATAAAGCAGTCCCGTTGCGAGCACATGCAGCTTTCCCTCCTTAATAGTAACCTGCACTTCGCGGGGATCAAACCGAAATCCTTTCAAAAAATCTATATACGTGGGAGGCAGATAAGACATCTTATTCTTTAAGAAAGCTTCTTCTTCAATTGAAAGAGATAAATCTGCCATTTTTTTAAGCTCATCGCGTAACAAGTTGTCAAAGCCTTCAGGAAAATCCATATCATTACGGTCCACAAACTCAAATTCGCCAAAAGCACGAGGGAAGAGTTTGGAGTAAGCATAACTAGTGGTAAACTTGTATAAATCAGTATCCAAGATACTCCGGATTATTGCCATTATATATTGTATAATATTTTTATGACAAAGCTATGAAAAAAAGAAATAAAATTAAATTTTGGAATAGATTTAGTATGCATATCTGTTATATAAATGAGAACCATAGCATAACAAAAAAGCTTCACAGAAGAGAAGCTCCTCTTCTTATTTTTGGAATGTCTTATTTTATATTCTACAACGAGTAGAATCAGGATTTATTCCCTATTTTTGCATTAGGAATATGAAAAACTAAATAAAAAATACGATGAAAACAATCATTCAGCAACGCATTAGCGCTCTCAGAGAGGCCATGAAGCATTATAACATGGGAGCTTACATAATTCCCAGTTCGGATCCTCACTTAAGTGAATATCCTGCGGATTGCTGGAAGTCCAGGCAATGGATATCCGGATTTACAGGTTCGGCCGGAACAATTGTTATTACGGCAGATAAAGCAGGATTGTGGACAGATTCGAGGTATTTTCTGCAAGCTGCCAAAGAATTGGAAGGATCTGGAATCGAATTATATAAAATGGGTCTACCTGAAACGCCGGGTCTTCCTGCCTTTATTTTACGCAATCTCCAGGAAAATGAGACTGTTGGATTAGATGGGCAAACCTACAGCGTAGCAGATGCGGAAGAGTTGAATCTGGTTCTAAAGAAAAAGAAAATCACGCTTGACGTTTCCCGCGATTTAATCCATGAAATATGGATAGACCGTCCGGCTATTCCCGGAGGAATGTTGTTCGAACTTCCTGTTGAATACAGTGGAAAATCGACAAGCGATAAATTAGAAGCCATCAACACTAAGCTGCATGAAGCAGGAGCAGATGGTCTGGTTTTGTGTGCGCTGGATGAGATTGCCTGGACCTTCAATATCCGGGGTAACGATGTTGAATACAATCCGGTTGTGGTTAGCTACGCCTTTATCTCGGAAGAGGAAACTGTATTGTTTATCTTACCCGGGAAAATTACGCACGAAATGTCTAAAAATCTGCAGGCTGAGGGTGTTACTCTGGCTGACTACTCCAAAATAACCTCTTACCTGGCCAAGCTAAAAGATAAAACACGCTTGTATATTGACCCGAAAAAGACAAATTTCGCTTTATACAATGCACTCCCTTTCTCTTGCGAAGTAATTGAAGGAGTTTCTCCTGTTGCCATGCTCAAGAGTATCAAAAATGAAAAAGAAATAGAGGGTTTCTCAAATGCCATGGTTAGAGATGGAGTGGCTCTTACACGCTTCTTCATCTGGATGGAAAAAAGTCTGTCGGCCGGTAAAACTCTTACGGAAATAAGCATTAGCGAAAAACTTGCTGAGTTCCGTAACAAACAAGCCTTATATGTAAGCGAAAGTTTCGAAACGATAGCCGGGTACAAAGGACATGGAGCCATTGTTCACTATGGAGCCACACCGGAAAGTAATGCCACACTTGCACAGGAGGGGCTTTTACTTATTGATTCCGGTGCTCAATACTTTGACGGAACAACGGACATAACTCGTACTATTGCCCTGGGTGAACCGACCGAAGCTATGATGAAAGACTTTACCCGTGTATTAAAAGGGCACATTAGTCTTGCCAAATGTAAGTTTCCTCAAGGAACCAGAGGATCTCAATTAGACATCCTTGCAAGAAAAGCACTGTGGGACAATGGGATAAATTACATGCACGGAACCGGGCACGGAATAGGGCATTTCCTGAATGTTCACGAAGGTCCGCAAAGTATCCGGATGGAAGAAAACCCAGTTGCTTTGCAACCTGGCATGGTTATCAGTAATGAACCAGGTGTGTACCGGACTGATGAATATGGTATTCGCATCGAGAATCTTATACTGGTAAGAGAAGACAGCGAAACTGAATTCGGTAAATTTTACAGTTTTGAAACGCTTACGCTTTGTCCCATCGATCGCAAACTGATTATCACATCCCAGCTTTCGGCAAGGGAACGCGCATGGCTTAATAAATATCATCAGAGGGTATATGAAAAACTAAGTCCGTTCCTGTTTGAAGAAGAAAAAGAATGGCTAAAAAATAAAACAGCCGAGCTTTAACCAGCCGGCAACATTAATTTAACAACTAAAAAAAATATGGCTCTTATAAAATCAGTCAGAGGTTTTACACCTAAAATTGGCAACGACACGTATTTGGCAGACAATGCCACCATTATTGGAGATGTTGAAATTGGAGATGGATGCAGCATTTGGTTCGGAACCGTACTTCGGGGAGATGTAAACTCGATACGGATAGGTAACGGTGTAAACATTCAAGACGGATCTGTACTTCATACGCTATATGAAAAGTCGACCATCGAAATTGGAAACAATGTATCGGTGGGACACAATGTAGTAATTCACGGAGCTAAAGTATGCGACGGAGCATTGTTGGGAATGGGGTCTATTATTCTGGATCATGCGGTTATAGGCGAAGGAGCTATTATCGCAGCCGGATCTGTGGTGTTAAGTAAAACCCAGGTTGAACCGGGAAGTATTTATGCTGGTGCTCCTGCCAAATTTATTAAAAAGGTGGATCCCGAGCAAGCCAAAGAGATGAATCAGAAGATTGCCAACAATTATCACATGTATGCTTCGTGGTATAAAGAAGAAGGAGCCTATTAAATGAATAAATCAGGTTGGGCAATGCTGGTTATTTGCCTCTGCTTTGGAGGCTATCTGGCATTGCCTTCCAACTACTATCTGCGTCAGGCTCTTATACATCTTTATCCAAAGATTGATCAGTACCCTATATTCGAAAACAGGGTGATTAAAGCAGAAAATCCCCAACCCTGGAAGTTATCAGATGCCTACAATAAAATGCATATCGATTCGGCTTATCTGAACGACTTTGATGCACATGGTACAGTTGCATTTGTCGTAATACAGGATACTGCAGTTGTTTTCGAACAGTATTGGGAGGATTATACCCAACAGACGCTTAGCAACTCATTTTCAATGGCAAAAAGTATCGTATCTCTTGCCGTAGGTTGTGCGATTGATGATGGTTTTATCCAAAGCCCAGAACAACTGGTAAGCGATTTCTTTCCTGAGTTTAATACGTTCGAAGGGAAAAAGCTAACTATACGAAATCTGCTATCCATGAGTGCTGGTGTAGATTTTGACGAGTCTTACGTCTCTCCATTTTCGACAACAACGAAGCTATATTACGGAGATGATCTGAAGGAAGTAACCTTTGGTATGAAACAGATTGAAAAGCCCGGAGTGTTCTTTAATTATCAAAGTGGCGTTACTCAATTGCTGGCTTTTATTGTTGAAAAGGCGACAGGGGAGAAATTAAGCTCTTATGTGTCGAGGAAACTGTGGACTCCGATGCATGCCGAAGAGGATGCTTTATGGAGTCTGGATCATAAGGATGGCATCGAAAAAGCCTATTGCTGTTTTAATTCCAATGCCCGCGACTTTGCACGTTTTGGTCAGTTGATACTAAATAAGGGAAGCTGGGAAGGCAAGCAAATTATTTCGGATTTATATTTGAAGGCGGCTACTACTCCGGATACATTACTGACCGACCGAATGTACAATGAACCAAACAAACACTATGGCTATCAATTCTGGAAACTTGAGTACAAAGGTCTGGATGTAATATACATGAGAGGAATGTTGGGACAATACGTGCTAGCCATACCAGAAAAACGTGCGGTTGTTGTACGCCTTGGACATAAGCGGGGTGAAAACCGGACTAGTCAGCATTATCCCGACGACATAGACGACTGGCTGGGAGCGGCATTAGATATTTTGAATCAAAAAGAAAACATAACACACTAAATTGCAATTGATGAAGAATAAAAGATTAATTATTGGCACACTTATCGTATCGCAGATAGCTTTCAACGCATTCTCTTCTACAAAAGAAAAGAGTCTTACGTACAAAATCCATAATCAACCAAATGCGCCAACATATGTTTGCTACAAAGCTCCCTCTAAAATTGTAATTGATGGAAAACTTTCCAAAAATGAATGGGATGCTATTCCCTGGACATCCGACTTTGTAGATATTGAAGGAGATAAGCAACCTTTGCCAACCTTTAAAACCCGTGCTAAAATGACTTACGATAATGACGGGATGTATTTTGCCGTGTTAATGGAAGAGCCGCATGTGTGGGGAACTATCAAAGAACACGATGCTGTCATTTATCAGGATAATGATTTTGAAATTTTTCTGAATCCATCCAATGATACTCATAATTACCTGGAATACGAGATTAATTCGCTCGGAACAGATTGGGATCTATACCTGAACAAGCCTTATCGTGATGAAGGAAATGTGGTTCTGAATAACTGGGAGTTTGCGGGAATAAAGAAAGCCGTGAGTATTGATGGCACACTAAATAATCCAAAAGACAAGGATAAATCATGGAGTGTGGAAGTATATATTCCATGGAAATCTATTTATCAGGTAATGCGAGGGAAAGAAAAACCTCAGGCTGGCGAACAGCTGCGCGTTAATTTCTCGCGCGTTGAATGGCCTGTTAAAATACAAAACGGGAAATATGTAAAAATACCGAAACCCGGTCATACTAAAATTTCCGAATACAACTGGGTTTGGGCACCTACCGGAATTATCAATATCCATTTACCTGAATACTGGGGTTACGTCCAACTATCCGATAAAGTAGCAGGAAAGGAAGAAGAGCTGTTTATTCCTAATCCTGATGAGGAGTACAAATGGATACTACGTCAGCTTTATTACCGTCAGCAAGAATACAAAGGTATAAACGGAGAGTATGCGACAAAGACAGCCATTTTAAAGCCCGAAGAAATCTGCTCTGCAGAAATTGCAAAACGAATCAAATTGTATACAACTCCGGGCATGTACGAAATAACACTAGCCACCCCCAATAAATGCTGGCATATCCGCCAGGATGGATTGGTTTGGTAAAAAGAAACCTATCAACTTATTATATAAATCATGAATAAAAATAACGTATGGATAGCGGCACTGACCTTGACTATGTCGCTTTCAGTAAATGCCCAGCAGGCCGACGGAGGTATTTCTCCTCAAATGTTGGAACAAATCAAACAGTCGTATCAGGGAACTCCTGCCGACAAAGCCATTCGAAATGCCATTGGTAATAATGACATCAACAAGCTGGCAGTGAATGGAGAGAATCTGAAAGAAATAGATACCTATTTCTCAAACAAAGTAAATTCGAAAGGCATCACAAACCAAAAGTCGTCAGGACGTTGCTGGCTTTTTACCGGACTTAATGTGTTCCGTGCTAAAGCAATTGCCAGTCATAATCTGGGAGAATTTCAATATTCTCAAAATTATTCTTTCTTTTGGGATCAACTTGAAAAGGCAAACCTATTTCTGCAAGGTGTAATTGATACCAGACAGAAGCCTATGGATGATAAGATGGTAGAATGGTTGTTCCGTAATCCGCTTAGTGACGGAGGTCAGTTTACTGGCATTTCGGATATTGTCGGTAAATACGGAGTAGTACCCCGCGAGGTAATGCCAGAAACGAACAGCAGCGAAAATACATCCAAAATGGCAAATTTGGTCTCACTAAAGCTTCGTGAATATGGTATGCAGCTTCGTGATATGGGAGCTAAAGGAGGCAAAACTGACCAACTGGCAAAAAGCAAAACCGAAATGCTGGGTACCATTTACCGGATGTTGGTTCTGAATCTTGGCGAACCTCCCGCAAAGTTTCAATGGACACATAAAAATGCGCAAGGGAATCCAATATCAACAAAAGAATACACTCCTCTTTCTTTTTATAAAGAATTTATAGGAGAAAATCTGTCGGATAATTATGTGATGTTGATGAATGACCCTACCCGTCCATACTATAAACTGTATGAAATAGATTTTGACCGTCACCGTTACGATGGCATAAACTGGACTTACGTGAATCTACCAGTAGAGGATATTAAAGGGATGGCCATTCAGTCAATTAAAGACAGTACGATGATGTATTTTTCGTGCGACGTTGGCAAGTTTCTTGATCGTGATCGCGGATTACTTGACATCGCCAATTTCGACTATGAATCTCTTATGGGGACAACATTCAGTATGAATAAGAAGCAACGTATAGCCACTTTTGCCAGCGGTTCCTCTCATGCCATGACTCTTATGGCAGTAGATTTGGATAGCAACGGTAATCCTAAAAAATGGATGGTAGAAAACAGCTGGGGACCTGGTGCCAACAACGGTCACCTGATTATGACAGATCAATGGTTCAACGAGTATATGTTCCGGCTTGTTGTTGAAAAGAAGTACATCACAGAGAAAGTCAAAGAGGTATTAAAACAAACCCCTACCCGACTTCCGGCCTGGGATCCAATGTTTGCAGAAGAAGAATAGTAAAAACATAAAAAGCAAGAAGGAGAATCGGCTGGCCGATTCTCCTTCTTGCTTTTTATCCTGTTTGATAGAGATGATTACAAGGGCAATTCTTTATAAACCTTTTCTGTTGCTCCTGTATTATCTTTTACAAAATTACCCGCATTAGATCCTGCAGCTTTAAGCAGATCACGGTAGGTTATCAGTTCATCTATTTTTTCATCAAAGGATTTCTTATCAGTAACAGAGAAACCTCCACCGACTTTAAGCAATTCCCTTGCTTCCTTAAACTTATGGTATTTGGGTCCAAATAATACCGGAATGCCATATACCGCAGCCTCAAGAACGTTATGAATTCCTGCACCGAAACCTCCTCCAACATATGCCAAATCTCCATATCTGTAAATGGATGACAATAACCCAAAACTATCCACAATCAGACAGTCTTTCCCGCAAATATCTTTTTCGTTTGCTTCGGAAAGGCGAATAGACGGACGTTTTAGCAATGATTCAATATACATCAGATGGTCCTTATGAATCTCATGAGGAGCAATGATTAGTTTTAATTCCGGATGCTCGTTGAAATAACTTAAAAATATTTCTTCATCCTGTGGCCAGGAACTTCCGGCAACCATGGTTACCTGCTTTTCACTCTTTTTGTTGTTTACAAACATTTCAACCACTGGAAGCTGCTTTGTATTCTTAAATACATCCTGAACCCTGTCGAAACGTGTATCTCCATAAACAGAAACATTCGTTATTCCATATTTATTCAGTAATGCATATGAAGTATCATCTTGTACATAAATGTGCGAAAAACAGGAAAGAACCTTCCGGTAGATTGCTCCATACCATTTAAAAAACAACTGATCTTTCCGAAATATGGCAGAAATAATATAAACCGGGATCTTTCTGTTCTTCAATTCTATCAGATAGTTTGCCCAAAATTCATACTTAATGAAAACAGCCATAACAGGATTTGCCAGATCCAGAAACTTCTTTACCCGAAAAGGGGTGTCGAAAGGCAAATAGCAAACAACATCAGCTCCGCTATAGTTTTTTCTGACTTCGTAACCCGAAGGCGAAAAGAAAGTAAGCAGTACCTTATATTCCGGATGTTCCGCCTTAATTTTCTCAATCAAGGGGCGTCCCTGTTCAAACTCTCCCAAGGAAGAAGCATGAAACCAAATATATTTTGCATTTCGGTCTATCTTCTCCCGAAGCATACCGTTGGTTTTCCATTGCCCTAAACGCATTAGCCGAGCTTTTCTGTGAAAAGGTGAAATCAACTCAACAATAAATGCGTAAAGGTGGATGGCAATACTATACATATTAATTCTCGTTACTTTAATATTTCAATTGCCCGCTTCAAGCGTACAATAGATTCGTCTTTCCCTAAAGCCTCTGTAATGTCGAAAATATGAGGACCTTTTGATTCTCCGACCAATGCCAAACGGAAAGCATTCATTATATTCCCCAAATGATATTGATTTTCTTCAATCCATCCTTTCACGATTTCTTCGGTATTGACAGAACCAAAATCTTCGATTGGAAGCAAAACAGCCATAAGTTCGGTTAACTGAGCTGCTGAATTATCTTTCCAACGTTTCTTAACCGTTTTTTCATCGTAAGACGTTGGTGCAACAAAGAAAAAAGAAGCCTGATCCCAAAGTTCTTTTACAAAGTTTACGCGTTCCTTCATAAGGCCAACTACCTTTTCAATATATTCCGGACAAGCTTCTACACCCTTTTCGGCAAGTAAGGGAGCAAACATGGCTGCTAATAAGGCATTGTCTTTCTTTTGTATATACTGATGATTGAACCATTTTCCTTTTTCGTAATCAAACTTAGCACCACTCTTACTGCAATGCGCAAGCGAAAACAGCTGAATAAGTTCTTCCATACCTAGTAACTCCTGATCGTTTCCAGGATTCCATCCAAGCAAAGCCAGGAAGTTTACAAGTGCTTCAGGCAAATAACCACTTTCACGGTAGCCCGAAGAGATATCTCCGCTTACTGGATCAGTCCATTGCAAAGGGAACACAGGAAATCCTAAGCGGTCTCCATCCCGTTTGCTTAACTTTCCGTTTCCTTCTGGTTTAAGCAGTAAAGGAAGATGAGCAAATGAAGGCATGGTATCGGTCCATCCGAAGAAACGATATAGTAATACATGCAACGGAGCGCTTGGTAACCACTCTTCACCCCGGATAACATGAGTAACCTCCATTAAATGATCGTCCACGATATTAGCCAAATGATAGGTTGGTAGATTGTCGGCCGACTTATAAAGCACTTTATCATCCAGAACAGATGAATTGATGACAACTTCGCCACGAATCAAATCGTTTACAACAATATTTTCGTTTGGTTCAATCTTTATACGTACCACATATTGATTGCCTGCATCTACAAGAACTTTAGTTTCGTCGGCAGAAAGTGTAAGCGAATTACGCATCTGCAAACGAGTTGACGCGTCGTATTGAAAATTAGCAATAGCACTTCTTTTTTCTTCAAGTTCCGAAGGGGTATCAAAAGCGATATAGGCAAGGCCATCGTTTAAAAGCTGATCTACGTACTGCTTATAAATTTCTTTACGTTCACTTTGACGATAAGGGCCGTAATTTCCACCGAAGCTTACGCCTTCGTCAAACTTTATACCCAGCCAGGTTAAAGATTCAATAATATATGCCTCCGCTCCGGGAACAAATCGCTGAGAATCTGTATCTTCGATGCGAAGAATTAAATCGCCGCCATGCTGTTTGGCAAATAAGTAATTGTATAAAGCTGTACGTACGCCACCTATATGCAAAGCCCCTGTAGGACTGGGCGCAAAGCGAACTCTAACTTTTCTTTGAGACATAATTTTGTTGTATAGTTATAATAATTGGGCAAAAGTAGCCTTTTTTTTTCGCCTAGTAAACTTTTTTATGTACATTTCGGATCAAATTATGTACTTTTGACCAGAAATAACGAACAATATGACAGTAAAAAACTATAGCATACCTTCCGCCGTTTACTTCATTATCACTGCCCTGCTTATTGCCTACTTTTTTCCCAGAGAAGGAAAATTCAGATACCAGTTTCATGAAGGCAAACCCTGGAGATACGGACTGCTTACCGCACCATCCAATTTCCCGATTTACAAGACTGACAAGGAGGTAGCTTTAGAAAAAGATAGTGTCCTAAAAAACTTCAAACCCTATTACCGCATTAATCAGGCAATAGAGTCTGAGCAAATTGAAAAACTGAGAAAAGCCTATGCTACAACATTAAGAAAAAAAGCAGGGTCATCTTACATGCAATATATAGAGCAATCGTTGAACACTCTTTATAAGAAAGGAATTGTCTCGTTCGAATCTCTTACAGAACTAAATAAGGAAAATCTGACAGAAATAAATCTTGTTGAGACCAACATATCACAAACCCACTTCGTAAGTGATCTCTTTACAGTAAAAACCGCTTACGAATTTATTATAAACAACTGCCCCCCAAAATTAGACAAGCAAGTGCTCAAGTCGTGCGATATTAATAACTACCTGACGGAGAACATCACCTATAACGGAGACATGACTGCACAGATAAAAGATGAACTTTTACAAAGTGTTTCATTGGCATCGGGAATGGTACAAGCTGGCGAACGTATTGTAGACCGTGGCGAAATAATAGATGAATATACGTACAATGTGTTGCGCTCGTTGAAAATTGTCTATGAAAACAAAACCGGAGGAAACCAACGTCAAGGGATTATTCTGGGAGGACAGTTTGTTCTTGTGTTTGGAATTATGTGTTGTATGTGGCTTTATCTATGGTCGTTCAGGGCAAGAATCTATAACAATAAGCGAAGTGTGTTGTTTTTATTACTTACCATTATTGTTCCTTGCATTCTTACGGAACTATGCGTTACGTACGGGTTATTCAATGTTTACATACTCCCTTACGCCATTGCCCCGATAGTAGTCCGTACATTTTTCGATTCGCGGACAGCTTTGTTCATGCATCTTGTAACGGTACTCTTGTGCTCGCTGATGGTTCCGTTTCCACATGAATTTCTTTTACTGCAAACCGTGGCAGGTATGGTGGTAACATTTAGTCTGAAGGAATTATCGGAACGCTCGCAGCTAATCCGGTCCTCGTTCTTTATTTTTATCGCCTATGCTGTTATCTATCTAAGTCTTTCGTTGTATCAGGAAGCAGACTTTCAGAAAATTAACTGGATGATGTTGCTTTACTTTGGCATAAACTTTATTCTGTTGACATTTGCCTATTTGCTGGTGTATATGCTGGAAAAGGCGTTTGGATATGTTTCAAGTATCACGCTGGTAGAGCTTTCCAATATTAACAACCCTCTGCTGAAAAAGCTTTCCGAAACCTGTCCGGGTACATTCCAGCATTCCCTGCAAGTTTCTATTCTTGCCGCAGATGCTGCAACAAGGATTGGAGCAAATGCTCAACTTGTACGAACCGGAGCCTTGTATCACGATATCGGGAAGATGAGCAACCCGGCCTTTTTTACGGAGAATCAAAGTAGCGTAAACCCTCATGAGCAGCTTTCGTTCGATGAAAGTGCCCAGGTTATAATCAGTCACGTAACAGAAGGAGTGAAGATTGCAGAAAAAGCCTTGTTGCCCAAAGCAATAATAAACTTTATCAGGACACATCACGGACGTGGAAAAGCTAAATACTTCTACAACTCTCTTAAGAATTTGCATCCCAACCAAGAGATAGATGAAAACCTGTTTACCTATCCGGGTCCGAATCCATTTACAAAAGAAACGGCTATTTTAATGATGGCCGACGCAGTGGAAGCGACTTCCCGTAGTTTAAAAGAATACACTGAGAAAAACATTCATGATGTTGTAACACGAATTATCGACGGACAAATAGCCGACGGGTTACTTAGAAATACCCCTCTTACTTACCGCGATGTGGAGACAATTAAAAACGTTTTCTGCGAGAAACTGAGAACGATGTACCACACCCGAATCAGTTATCCGGATTTGAAGAAATAGCCTTTAGCAAACCAACGCAAGCATCTTCGAGTAAGTCCAACACTAATTCAAATCCGGCATCTCCTCCAAAATAAGGATCAGGAACGTGGTTATAAGTAAATGCGCGGGAATATTCGGTCATCCGATGAATCTTTGCAACCGATTCCAAATCGGGTGCCCGATCTTTCAGATCCTGAATATTACGGTCGTCCATACCAATGATAAGATCAAAATCATAAAAGTCGGACGTAACGACCGGACGCGATCTTGAATCCAGCACATACCCCCTGAGGGAAGCATGCCGCCTCATCCGCGAATCGGGAAGTTCTCCCTGATGAACACTTAAAATGCCAGCCGAATCAATTTCAATTTCATTCTCCAGTCCGGCTTCTTTAACCAGTTTCTTCATAACGCCTTCGGCCGAAGGCGAACGACATATATTTCCCAGACAAACAAAAAGTATGCGTATTTTTTCCTGTTTCATGATTTGTGATGTTTAAGCCGGATCCACATCAAAATGGACCAGCAGTTGTTTATAAGAAGCATTTGTCTGCATCTCCTGCTGCACAGAATCCAGAAGTTTCCTTACGGGAGTTATAGATGCAGATATTTCTATTTTCAGAACAATTTTCTTTATATGGAATGTTTGGATTCTGGTAACCGGAGGTGTTACCGGTCCAAGCACACGATCTCCCAGTTTCTCTCTTAGTTTCCCCGCAAAAAGAAGAGACTGTTCCTGAAGTATTACTTCATTTTTGCTCCGCATAACAACTACAATAAGCCGATAGTAGGGAGGATAACGGAACATGCTGCGCTCGGTTAACTGCAAACGGGCCATATCTTTGTAGGCAAATCGTTTAACCATCTGGATTAACGGATGCTCCGGCTGAGAAGTCTGCAAAACTACAGTTCCTTTTTTCTCTCGTCTGCCTGCACGACCGCTAACCTGAGCCATTAATTGATAAGCCCGTTCGTGAGAACGGAAATCCGGATAGTTCAACAGATTATCGGCATTGATAATACCAACCACACTTACGTTATCAAAATCGAGTCCTTTCGAAACCATTTGTGTTCCTATAAGGATGGAAATCTTTCCTTTATCAAAATCGTCGATAATTCGTTCGTATGCCGTTCGGGTACGTGCTGTATCAAAATCGAGCCGATCTACTTTTGCCTGAGGAAACAGCTGAGCGATCTCTTCTTCCACCTTTTCTGTACCCACCCCCATCATTTTTAAATCCGTGGCTTTGCATTCCGGACATACAGGCGGTAGTTGATACGTATATCCGCAATAGTGGCAAACAAGCTGGTTCCTGTATTTATGATAGGTAAGGCTCACATCGCAATTTATGCAATGAGGTACCCAGCCACAAGCCTTACATTCAATTACGGGTGCAAATCCCCGGCGATTCTGAAAGAGAATAACCTGTTCATTTCTACTCAAGGCATCTCCTATCTTTTCGACCAACAGTGGTGAAAAAAGCGTATCTTTCATTATCTTTTTCCGCCTCAGCTCTTTTATATCCACTGTAATGATTGCCGGCATTTCTTTATCTCCGAAACGTGAATCGAGGGTTACCAAACCATACTTTCCGGTTGCCGCGTTAAAGTAGGAATCGATAGATGGCGTAGCCGAACCCAAAAGAGTTTTTGCTCCGTGCATATTGGCCAATACAATAGCCGCATTACGGGCATGATAGCGGGGAGCCGGATCTTGTTGTTTGTACCCCGGTTCATGCTCTTCATCTACTATAATTAAACCCAGGTCATTAAATGGAAGGAATAACGACGATCTCACACCCAAAACTACACGGGGCTCTTTTCCGTATCGTAATTTATTCCAGACTTCCACCCGTTCATTGTCGGAATATTTGGAATGATAAACAAGCAGCTTATCTCCGAATATTTTTGCAAGTCGACTGGTTATCTGTGTGGTGATTGCTATCTCCGGCAGAAGGTAAAGGACTTGCCTGTTTAACTGAAGTGCTTCGGAAATAAGGCGAATGTATATTTCTGTTTTACCGCTTGAAGTAACTCCATGCAGCAAACAGACTTCTTTTGTTTTAAACGATTCATGAATCTCGGAATAGGCTCTTTCCTGATCGGACGATAGAGGAAGAGGCGGTTGAATACGGCAGACCGATACTTGCAATCGTCCGACTTCCTTTTCGTAATATTCCAATATCCCGCGTTTTACCAATCCATCCAATACACTAACAGAGTATCCGCTTTGTTCTATTAGCTCTTTTTTTGATAATTCGGCTGCCAGTGCAGGATTAAGAACATGACTTAAATCGAGGTAGCAGACAAGCATCATCTCTTGTTTTCTGGCCCGTTTCAATAACAAGAAAGCCTCCTGCAGGGCTTCATCTGTGCGGTAAGCTTCGGCAAGCCGGACAAAGGTTTCCATTTTAGGGGCAAATCCTCGTTTCATTTCTTCCTGTACTTCGATGGCTCCATAGGAAAGTAAAGAAGAGAGGGTTGGCACAACATTCCGTAGACCTGTTTTCTTTTCCAGTTCTGAAACCGTTAGCTTTTCCTTTCCGGCAAAAGCATCTAAAACCGACTGCTCTGCGGGGCGTAATGGAAAGTGTGCTTCAAAATCTTCCTTGCAAGTAACGGATGTTTCGCTTTCCAATTTAAGACCAGATGGTAAGGCTGCCTTATAGACATCTCCCAATTTACATAAATAGTATTCGGAAAGCCACTGCCAAAAACGAAGCTGAGGGCGACGCAGAATAGGCGATGCATCTAAAAGGGCATAGATTTCCTTCACGTCGACTCCGGCATCCGGCTGTCTGTTATGCACCTCCAGTACTATAGCTGTATAATACCTTCTTTTCCCAAAATGAACAACTACCCGGCAACCCACTGCAACAGACGCAACCATATCTTCGGGGATACGATACGTATAACTATTAGCAAGCGAAAGAGGTAAGATGACATCTGCGTATTTCATTCTTTGTTCTTTGAGACCTCAAAATAACAAAAAAAGCCGGACTTCTGAAAGTCCGGCCCTCTTTATATTCGTTTGTTAAAACAATATCGCTGCAGTAATGGACCATGTACGGGCCTTACCTTCTCCATCAAGACTAGCTTTCTCCAGTCCATAGTTGTTTGTTAATCCCAATCCGTAATTAAGTCCAACCTGTAAGTGATTCAAGACTTCAACACCTCCACCGAAATTTAATCCTGCACTAAATGATTTGGATTCGATCTGGTTGTCTATTACATTCCATATCTTATCGCCCCCCACACGGAATCCTACATAAGGACCTGCCGCCAAATATAACTTAGCAACGGGTACTCCTAGTTTCAATTTCAAATTTACGGGAACTTCGATAAAATCGGTTTTCATGCTTTCATTTTCAAATTCAAGTCCTTTTTGTGAATAAAGAACAGCAGCATCAAAACCAAAACCGGCAACTGGTAACATTGCTTCAATCATCGGTCCAACTTGAAATCCGGTTACATTACTCGGATCAATAACATCATTACTAAAGCTTACTGAAGCAATATTAACTCCACCCTTCACTCCAAATTTTAGCTGTGCATTTGCAGGAATTGCAAAGGCGCTTGCCATAACGGCTACAAATGCTAATAAGATTAATTTTTTCATCATCAAGTATTTTCTATATTATACATGCAAATAAACACACTTTCCTTTTACTAAACAAATCAATATACAGAAGAGTTTACACTATTTAGGAACATTAGCCTTGGTTTATCCGGTTATTAGTCTTTTATAACCTATCATTAGTCTTTAAATATTCTATCATAAACTTAACACCCAGTTGGGTGATAAGTATCACTCGGATGGAGTATAATTGTCACTCAATTGAGTGATTATTATCACGCGGTTGAGAAATGAGTTCATAGTAAGTTTATTCCGCCTTAGTAATAGCGGTTTAGCGGTTAACTACATACTGTTTGGAGACTAATTTCAATTTAATTAGGGATATACGGGTAGCATGGATTGATACAAATTAAGATAGCACGAACCTGAAACGGAGCTCATCCCGAATTCAAATTCATGCTTCTTTTCCTAATTATTATGGCAGATAATTAAAAAACAGAACTATAAATCATATTTGAAGCAACAGGATGTGTAAAAAAGATATGAATATAAATTCATACGATTCAGTAGCCTTTCCTCGAAGCTTATGAAATATGATGCAAAGCAGGTCTTCTGACTTACTTCCGTAATCCGTACGCCTTCCCGTTCAAAATAAACAGTGGCAAAGAAATTGTCCGGTACGTTATGAAGTTTACAGCAGCGGGACTGTCCGGGATTTACACCCGATTCCCTTTTAATCCTCCCCGCGATTACGGTTACGGAACATTGCAATGCAAACTTAGCAATTATTCTCTAAATACCAACATATAGGTATCAAGAATTGAATTTTATGCTTTTAAGCAGGTTTTCAGGGTAATAATTCATTATTTAAGGTGATTGTGGCTTATCCGGCTTCTTAAGACCTTTGTAATCATAAAACAACATAAACAAATTATATATGAGAACCCAAAAAGTTGTATTGTTATTTTTCTCTATATTGATTGCCTGTACATCCTTTGCAAAGGATGCGCTGGTACCTGTTATTAAAGGGCGCGTTGTCGACGAAAAAGGCGAACCACTCCCTGCCGCTGCCGTATATATTGAAGGGTCGTTGGTGGGAACAACAACAGACAGTGAAGGGACTTTCTTTTTTAATCAGATACCTTCGGGAAAAAGACATGTAACCGTACGTTTTATCGGATACAAGCAGCAAACGCTGGAAGCAGAGCTTACTGACGGCAGACCAGCCGTTCTTCGGTTTGAACTGAAGCCCGATGTTAATGAACTTACAGACATTGAAGTATTCGGTATACGGGAGAAACAACCGGAAAAATTAAATTCAATAACCCGCTTACCTCTGCGTCCAAGCGAACAAATACAAAGTATTTCTGTGATTTCGAATAAGGTAATTGAGGAACAAGGTAATATGACTATTACTGATGCAGTTCGCAATGTGGTGGGTGTTACTCAGTTTGCCTCTTTTGGTAATGCGCAGGAAAGCTTATCTACCCGTGGATTCAGGGGTATTCCTACTTTAAAGAATGGTGTCCGTGTACAATCCGATTTTCGTGGTGGAGGTTTCCTTACCGATATGCAAGGTATTGAAAGCATTCAGGTTCTTAAGGGAACAGCGGCTATTACGCAAGGTATTGGCAACGATTTGGGTAGCGCTGGCGGGGTAATTAATATTGCCACAAAAACACCTAAGTTTTTAAATGCCGGAGAAATAAGTCTTCGCGGTGGCAGCTGGGGACAGTTCCGCCCTACTTTCGATGTGCAAACGGTACTGGATAAAAGCCAAACGGTGGCTTTCCGCGTTAACGGTGCATACGAACGGTCGGACAGTTACCGGAAGAGTGTTACCAAAGATCGTATCTATATAAATCCGTCTCTTGCCTGGAAGGCGAACGACAAAACTACCGTTACTGTAGAAATGGATTATTTACATGATACCCGTACCCCAGACCGGGGAACAGTTAATCTGGCTGCCGACAGTGTAAATGCACTGTACAAAATGCCGAATAACAACTTTCTTGGTTTTGATACGGATCGGGCGATGACAAACAATCTTACTTATGCCTTGCGCTTTGACCGTTCTTTATCTGATTTGTTCAGTGTACGTATCGCTTTCTTTGGTTCTACATTAGATACAGACAATACAGGAGCCAGCACTTCAACACTAAAGAATGTAGCCAAAACAGGTGCTTACAATTTACGCAGCCGTTCGCTGACTCGTTCTACCCGTGCCGACGACAACAATGCTTTGCAAATTGACTTGATTGGTCGTGATGTATTTACCGGAAAAATAAAACATACTTTCCAGACTGGTTTCGACTACCGCACAAATCATACCGAAACAGTTGCCTACGGGTCTGTATTAGTGGATACGATTGACGTGTTGCTTCCAATCAATAATGTAATTCCTTCAAGAATCGGTTCATTAGCCGCCGGCGATGCGGATATAGCCGACTCGTATAGCTACGGATTAATGGCTCAAGATGTAATTACGTTTAATAAATATGTAAAAGCAACGCTAGGTATTCGTTATAGCTACGGCAATAGTAAAACAAATACCTCTGCCGGATTTGTTTCCGGTGATGCCTGGAATCCAATGGCTGGTATAATTATAACACCAGTCAAGGGCTTGAATGTATTTGGATCGTACGCCAGCACAACCGATTTACGTTCGGCTGCCAACATGATGGAAGACAATTCGCCTGTAGGTGCTTCCCGTTCCGATCAGTTTGAGGCTGGTATCAAATCTGACTGGCTAAACAACCGTCTTCGGTTCAATCTTACTTTCTTCCATATCATGAACGAAAATCTTGCTTATGCAGTGTATGACGACAGCTGGACTGCCACTGGCAAATACGCAAAAGCGGGTAATTTAATGCGTCGTGGTATCGAAACAGAATTAACCGGCCGTATTCTTGAAAACTTTCAGGTAATCTTTGGTTATGCCTATCTGGATGCAAAGTATCAGGACAGCCCTGCTTACCATGAAGGTTCTGCTCCGATGAATGCTCCGAAACATACGGCTAACGGATGGGCTCATTATACAGTAAACAGAGGTGCTTTGAAAGGACTTTCTCTTGGTCTGGGTGGTTATTATGTTGGCGAACGCCCTGTTAACGAATATACGTACAAGGCTACTCACACCAATACAACTCCAAACGTTAAGCCTTTTGATCTGGATGCCTATACAACCGTAAATGCTCAGATTGCGTATGCTTTCGATAAGTTTCAGATAAGAGGATTATTTAATAATATCTTTAACAGCATGGGATATACCTCGTACTACCGTGGAGGATACATCAATCCAACCGATCCCTTTAACGCAGCGGCTGTTGTAAGTTATCGGTTTTAATCTATGAAGAAAGCAATAAAATATATTCACCTGATATTGTCCCTGCCGGCAGGAATCGTTTTAACGATTGTCTGCCTTACAGGGGCAATCCTTGTTTTTGATGACGAAATAATTCAACTGCTCTATCCGTCTCGTTATTATGTTGAAAATACAACAGCCTCTCCTATTCCTCTGGATAGATTGGTCGACCTGGTAAACAAACAACTTCCGGATAACAGTGTATCGGAACTTCAATTGTTCAACGATCCGGAACGGACTGCTGTGGCTACCTTAAAAGAGGGATTCAGGGTATCGGCTTTTATTAATCCGTATACTGGAGAAGTTTTGGCTATTTCTTCTTTCCGCGAAACCTTCTTCTTTAAAGTGATGTCGCTTCATCGGTGGCTGATGGACAGCTCCAGAACTACCGGGAAATGGATTGTAGGCGTATCGACTCTGTTTATGGTTGTGTTGTTGCTAAGCGGCATTTATCTGTGGTTTCCCCGTAAAAAGAAAAATATTCAATCCAGTCTTACCCTTAAACGTAAAGCAGGATTTGCCCGCAAACTGTACGATCTGCATTCAGTTGCAGGTGCGTATGTCAGTATCGTTCTACTCACGTTATCGTTAACCGGATTGATGTGGAGTTTTGACTGGTACCGTAACGCCGTTGGAAAGCTATTCAATATTGAAATGTCGGAAGGTAAACACGAAAAAAACAAAAGCGGAGAAGATAAACGCCAAAATAAAAGAAAGGCGGAAGCTAAGAAGATCTCAAAGAACATAAAGTGGGACGATATGATTAGCCAGGTCCGTAAAGAAGCTCCAGACAATCAATATATTCGTCTGGGAAAGGACAAAGCGACTGTTCTTCCGTTTACCGCGCTGCACGAACGGGCAACCGATATATACAACTTTCATCCTGAAACGAGTAAAATAACATCAGTTTCTTATTACAATGACGATGATCAACGGGAAATGAACGGATGGGTATATGTCCTACATACCGGATCGTGGGGAGGCTTTATCACCAAACTACTTACATTCTTCGCTGCCTTATTTGGATCGACCCTTCCAATTTCCGGGTACTGGATGTTTATCAGACGTATAAGGAAGAAACGCCGGTAATTGCAAAATGTTGATTATATTTGCGCTATATATAAAAGGGACTGAGATATGATTGAAGGACTAAAAAACAGACGTACTGTGCGCAAGTATCTGAAAAAAGATATTACAGACGAAGTGCTGAACGAATTACTGGAAGTTGCTTGCCGCGCATCGAACACGGGAAACATGCAGCTTTACAGCATGATTGTTACCCGGAGCGATACACAGAAACAATTGCTGGCTCCGGCACATTTCAACCAGCCAATGATAACAAACGCTCCAGTTGTTATAACCTTTTGCGCAGATGTAAACCGTTTTGTAAAATGGTGTGCCGAACGAAATGCGGAACCAGGATTCGACAACTTCCAAACCTTCATGGCAGCTGTGATAGATTCGATGCTCGTTGCTCAAACATTCTGTAATGCAGCAGAGGAGATGGGATTAGGAATCTGTTACCTTGGCACTACCACTTACAATGCGGATAAAATAATTGAAGCGCTTAAGATTCCCAGACTGGTTGTACCGATAACCACAGTTACTGTAGGGTATCCCGACGGAATGCCCGATCAGGTAGAAAGACTTCCATTAGAGGCTATTATACACAACGAAACGTACGCTGATTATACATCAGACGATATCAATCGTTTATATGAATCGAAAGAAGCGCTGGCAGATAATAAAAAGTTTGTTCTGGAAAACAACAAAGAAACGTTGGCGCAGGTATTTACTGATGTTCGGTATACAAAGAAAAACAATGAGTTCTTCTCTGAGGCCTTTATCAACGTATTAAAAGAACAAGGTTTCATGTAAGCAGCCGAAGCCGTATGAGTAAAAAAAAGAGGGTGTATCACAATGTGAGTTCACCCTCTTTTTTTATATCCTGTTAAGTACCTTATCTATAAGAACCGGTAAACTATCCTTGTAATCGGTATTCATGTTTTTATCGACTCTTCCGGCGATAATACAACAGACAGTCATCGCCCGATGCCCCATCAAGGAAGAGAGGCCGGCAAGAGAAGAACTCTCCATTTCAAAATTGGTAATCTGGCTTCCTTTAAAATTAAAAGCTTCAATCTTCTTATTCAACTCCGGATCTGCCAATTGCAAACGGAGTTCGCGTCCCTGAGGACCATAAAAACCGTTGGCAGCAATCGTAACACCACGAATAATATCATCCTTTGTTATTTGCTCGATAAGCGATTTATCGGCAGTCACAACATAAGGACGAATCCCCGAAATTTTCCATTGTAGCTGATGGTACAACTCTTCTTCAAAAGGGAGATCTCGTACAGCTTCACTGTTTGCATAAAAATAAATAACCCCATCAAAACCAACCGATCTTTCTGCCGCCACATAAGTTCCAACAGGAACAAAATGCTGCAGACCTCCCGATGTACCAATTCGCACAAGCGTAAGCTGGGTGAACTTCTCTTTAACCGTTCGGGATAAAAAATCAATATTAACCAGCGCATCCAGTTCATTTAGAACAATATCAATATTATCGGTTCCAATACCATGGGAGACAACAGAAATTCTTTTCTCGCCGAACATACCGGTTACAGAATGAAATTCACGATTGGATACTTCGCACTCAATCGAGTCGAAGCAAGATGCCACCGCTGATACCCTCTCCGGATCGCCAACCAACACAATCTTTTCGGCTAGTTGTCCGGGCTTTAAATGCAGATGGAATACACTTCCATCTGCATTAATAATAAGTTCTGAAGCAGGAATTACTCGCACGTCAGTTAATCTTTTAAAGGTTTGGAAGGTCCTGAAGCCGGTTTGCCAATTGAATCACGCATATTTGTATCCGCTTCAATATTTCTCATTTTATAATAATCCATGATACCCAGGTTTCCGTTACGGAAAGCTTCAGCCATAGCCTGAGGAATCTGAGCTTCTGCTTCGATAACCTTAGCACGTGCCTCCTCGGCTTTTGCCTTCATTTCCTGTTCCTGAGCAACAGCCATAGCTCGGCGTTCTTCAGCCTTTGCTTGTGCAATATTCTTATCGGCCTGTGCCTGATCCATCTGAAGGAATGCACCAATATTCTTACCAATATCAATATCTGCTATATCAATGGAAAGAATTTCGAAAGCAGTACCTGCATCCAGACCCTTGCGGAGAACCAGTTTAGAGATAGAGTCCGGATTTTCCAATACAGTTTTATGACTTTCTGAAGAACCAATGGAAGAAACAATGCCCTCGCCAACACGAGCCAATATGGTTTCTTCGCCTGCACCACCCACCAACTGTTTAATGCTGGCACGAACGGTAACACGGGCTTTGGCAATCAACTGAATACCATCCTTGGCCACAGCGGTTACAGGAGGAGTATCGATTACTTTGGGATTTACAGACATCTGCACAGCCTCAAACACATCACGGCCGGCAAGGTCAATTGCTGTTGCCATCTGAAAAGACAAATCAATGTTTGCTTTAGATGCAGAAACTAACGCATGAACAACTCTTTCCACATGTCCGCCAGCCAGATAGTGAGCTTCCAGCTCGTCGCGGGTAAGCTGTTTCAAACCGGCTTTGTGTGCTTCAATCATCGCTCTTGCTATAATATAAGGAGGTACCTTACGTATACGCATAAGAAATAATTGAATAAGGGAGATGTTAACTCCCGATACTTTGGCCGATATCCATAACAGAAACGGCACATAGTAGAAGAAAATGGATAAAAGCAATACCGCGGCACCTAAAAGGATCAACGGTAAGAAGGTCATTTCCATAGACATTTCATTTAAAGTGTGAATACTATTTATTCTTTTATTTTTACCAATACATTGCTGGCATCTATCCTAACTACAACCACAGGGATATTTTCGTCCACAAATCCATTAAAGGATTTTGCTTCTACTGTTATACCCTTAACCCGGATTTTACCCATCGGATTAAGACGTGATAATGTAATACCTTCGTCACCCGGTTCTATTCCTAAATCACGACTGGAAACCAATTTGCCGTCTACTTCCTTTTTAAGGGCCACCTTACTAAAAGAATTAGACCTGAGTAACCAGAAAAAAGAAATGGCAAAGACTAATCCTGCCGAAATCAAACTGATATTACCGGCTAATAAGCCCAATTTGCTGTAGGCATACGCTACACCTCCCGCAGCAAAAAGGAAGCCTCCAATGCCCGCAACTGTTATTCCAGGGAGCAAAAATATCTCCAACAGCAATAAAACAATAGCGACAACGAGTAAAAAAGCAACGATGGCAATATCAAGTATCATATATTTATGGTTTTAATCCAGTTTATCAACGTTTGTTACGAAGAAATATTACTTCAGCGTTACGAGCCTTCTTTTCGAGTTCATGCGGTTGATTAGCTAATTCCTCCAATTGATTTTCCGCTTGAAGAATGGATGGAGCAAGCCGTTCCTTATCCGTTTTATTTCCCGCCTTATAGGACTTGCGCATGTCGGCCAACTTACCATTCAGTTCGTCAATCTGTTTACGTAAAGCTATTACTTTTTCAAAATAATTCTTGGCCTCAGGACTTGCAAAATCACTAAGTGTATAATAAACAAGATTGTCTGATACAACAAAATCAAAATCTTTCTTTACTTCGTTTGTTCCTGAAAGAATTTCCTGATGAGCTAATTGAATCAAATTTGAATAAGTAGCATTAGCCGTCCATGAATCCTTAATTGAAGCGATGGCTGCCCGCGAACGTTTCAGCTCAACATCTTCCGTTTCAAGTCTTTTATGTTCAGCGTTTGGAATAAAAAGATAAACACAAACTTTACCCTCGGACTGAAAGCGATCTGAAACAAACCAGCCCAATCCTTTCGTTTCGTCAATGACCATCATATAATCATTAAAAGGCGAATTGAAAGGCATTCCCATCTGCTCAGGCACCAGGTAACTATCCGAACTAATATTGTAACGGGTAACAAACAAATCATATCCTCCTAGCGAACTATTTCCTGTACTGGCATAATATATAGTTACACCATCTGTCAGTACAAAAGGATAATTTTCGTTACTAGCACTGTTTACATTCATCGGTAACATTTTCTTGTCGCCCCATTTGTCCATCAATTTCGATTGCGTAAACAAGCAGAACTGATTATCGGGTGTATTCTGGGCATAAAAAATCTTATCCTGTCTCTGGTTCATATACACAGTAGACTCCAAGCCGTTCTTAAGTTGAAAGAAATCGGAAAACATCATCAGGGAACCACTTTCCTCGCTTAATTTATAAACAGAAAGAAATGATTCTTTATCAACAACCACACTGTCAATAATCTGGATATCCTCCGTTTTTTCCATCATACGAAGAGCGTTTTTGGAAAGTTCAAGTTTTTGCTCCCATGGCAAAGTCTCTTGCTTTTTCTTCGTTAGCAGATCAATGTATTCCTGATACATTTCTACAGATTCTTCGAAACGGTATGTTTCATAGCAAAGTTCGCCCAGATAACGATAAGCTTCCTGAACGTTTCGTTTGGCCGCAACCTTTAAGTATTTTTCTGCGTTTTTCTTATCTCCGGTTTCATACAGACAAACCCCATACCACTGATTATAAGATGAATTGTTGGGAGCACGTTCCACTAATTTCTCAAACGCAGGTCTCGCTTCTTCAAATTTCCCTTCATTATACAACTTCTTCGCCTGGTCCAGACTTTGTGCCTTTAATCCACAGAATAGTAACGCACTACCTGCCACAAACAGAAGTTTTATAGATAACCGATTCATTTTGCCTTTTCTTTGTTTATAGTTACAGAGATTCAAAGATATGAATTTTTTTGTTCACGTATACAGGAATAATTAAAAATAACCAGCAGTCGTTGTCTTTATTAATTACGAATAAGCAAGTTAAATATGGTTAGTATACGAATAACAAATTCTTTTTTTGCCTAATTTTGCACCCGATAAAAAAATTATGGCAATACTAACTGAAGAAGAACTCCTTTTCCGAAAGGTTGAGGCAAAAGTACAAAAGGCAATCTGGGAATACGATCTGATTGCAGATGGAGACCGAATAGTAATAGGCCTTTCGGGAGGAAAGGATTCATTAGCGCTTGTGGATTTACTTGGACGAAGAATGAAAATATTTCGTCCGAAGTTTGAGGTTGTGGTAGCTCATATTGTTATGACCAATATTCCCTATAATGCTGATATGGAATACCTGCGCAGTTGCGCGGAAGAGCACAACCTTCCTTTCATTGTCCACGAAACATCGTTTGATTCATCAACTGATAAGCGCAAATCTCCTTGTTTCCTTTGCTCGTGGACGAGAAGAAAAGCCCTGTTCGACATTGCCAAACAATATAAATGCAATAAAATAGCCTTGGGGCATCATCAGGATGATATCATTCAAACCCTGCTTATGAACATGACTTTTCAAGGGGCATTCGGAACAATGCCTCCACGTTTAAAGATGGATAAATTTGACATGACAATAATCCGCCCTCTTTGCCTGGTTGAAGAAAAAGAGTTAATGCGCATTGCTGAATGGAAAAAATATAAGAAACAAATAAAAAATTGTCCGCACGAATCGTCTTCCAGTCGACCGGATCTAAAAGGGATATTAGCCAAACTCGAAGAAATTAATCCCCATGCGCGTTACAACTTATGGGGCAGCATGTCGCACATTCAGGACGATTATTTACCCCGTAAAAAGAAATAAAATGCAAGGATTTATAACAATCGGTTTATTGATTCTATCCAATATTTTCATGACCTTCGCATGGTACGGTCATTTGAAAATGAAACAGCAATTTAGCTGGTTTGATTCGCTTCCGCTTTTGGGAGTGATCGCATTCAGTTGGTCCATCGCTTTTCTGGAATATTGTTTTCAGGTTCCGGCCAACCGGATCGGATTTCGCGAAAATGGGGGTCCGTTTAGTTTGATTCAGTTGAAAATCATCCAGGAAGTAATCACCCTGGTTATTTTTATTATATTCAGCACAATGGCTTTTAAGGGAGAGAGCCTTAAATGGAATCACGCACTGGCATGTATTCTGATGGTTTGCGCCGTGTATCTTGTATTCAAAAAATAAGATCCTGTCAAGAAATAAAAAAAGACTCCTGCGGGTTATCCGAGGAGTCTTTTCCTATTTCATACAACTTTTATTTTACAAAAGGAGCATTTAAAAGATAATCTACACATCCCTTCACACCATCAAACTGAGACATACCATCTTTCAACCCTTCCAATTCCACAAAATAATCTTTTATTCCGTTAGCATAAGCCTGTTTAAAGATCATTTCAAAGTTCATCATTCCAGACTGTCCAAATATGGCCCGGTCTTTAATATGTAATACTTTGATACGGTCTGGGTGCTTACGCATGTATTCAACAGGATCATTTTGTCCCATCACAGTCCAGTATACGTCCATTTCGAAGAATACCAGTGACGGATCCGTATCTTTCAAGAAAAGATCGTAAATCTGATCACCCTTAGGCATCCATGGATTTCCGGGCTTTGCTGCATCTTCGGGTTTAACAACACGTTTGAACTCCATGTTATGGTTATGATATCCCCAAGGAATACCAGCCTCTTTTACAATAGCCCCTGAAGCATTGAATACTTCACAAAGAAATGCAGCATCGGCATGCGATTCGCATTTAGGCATCATCGGCTGGATAAGATATTTAACACCAAGCTTAGCATGATGTTCGGCAGCAACTTTCCAGAATTCTTTAATGTCATTAAATGTTTCCTTTGAAAATTCGCGAACAGCAGGATTCACATGTGAACTGGTAATTTTAAGACCGGCATCTTCTGCCATTTTCTTAAACTCCATCATTTCAACCGGCCCGATTTTACCTTCCTTACTATATCCGGCAAGTTCGAGGTTTGTGTAACCCATATCTTTGAGTTTCTTCATCCCGCCGGGAACGTCTTTAAACAATTCCTGACCTAATGAATAGGTTTGCAAACCTATTGTTTTTGCTGCTGCGGCTTGAGAAGAAGTCGTAGTAGATGCGTGAAGTGATCCTACATTTCCTGCCAATAATCCACCGGCAGTCAAGAAAGATACATTTCGTAAGAAATCACGTCTGTTACTCATAATGATTTTGAGAATTTAAATTATAAACTATATGGTCTTCTATATTGATAGCAATATAAACGGTGTGCTGCAGCTTCTTTATCATTTATAAAGCTAAGTGTTGCAGGATTCCATTTTACCGGACGATTTAGTTCGCGTGCGATGTTTGCCAGACAGCAAAGAGTATTTGTACTGCAACCAACTTCAACCGGTGCAATAGGATTTTCTCTTGAACGTACGCAATCAATAAAGTTCTGCATATGAGGAGAGCTGGTTTCATAGTTTCCGGCCATACCACCTTTCGGCTTTTTATTACCGTCTTTCTCTGCCTGCTTCTTCATTTCTTCCCACTTCTTCTTCATTTCTTCCATGGTAAGCGGACGCTGACCGGCCAATTCTGCGGGAACCAATGATTTATCTGAACATGACATATAACCACGGGCAACTTCAATCCAGCCCTTGTCTCCGATAAATTTAAGACCTTGAGCGCCGTCATTATCATCAAGATAAGGTTGTTCGGTCATGATAATACCATTCTGGTATTTCATGGCTGCATATTTAGAACCATTATAACCGGCTGGGATAAATTCGGTTGGACCAGAACCATCCATACCAATAGCAGCCTGAGCGATGTCAAACATATGTGCACCCCAGTCGGCTGTGTAACCGTTACCGGTTTCCTGATACCAACGCCATGCGCCCCAAAGTTTTTCATTTACTTCGGGTTCCAGCGAAATAGGAGGACACAAATCAGGATGATAATGGATCTTCGGATCATTCAACGGACCCATCCATTGATTCCAGTTAAGGTTTCCGGGAACGGGTTGTTCTTGTAAATCCAATGGTTTGGGAGGCGCACCTACACGGGCATGTATTCTTTCGATGTGACCAATGGCACCGGCTTGTACCAGTTCGATGGCTTTCTGGAATTCTTTACTTGAACGTTGCTGACTTCCTACTTGCAGTACCCGTTTGTTTCCACGAATGGCTTTTACCATTTCAAGTCCTTCACGGATGGTATATGCCAATGGTTTCTGACAATAAACGTCTTTTCCAGCCTGAGCTGCATGGATAGAACACAAAGCATGCCAATGGTCCGGAGTAGCAACTTCAACTGCATCAATATCTTTGCGCTCAAGTAAATCTTCATAAAATTCATACATATCACAACGTGGCGCCATACTTTTTGCAGTCTGCCAGGTTTCGATACGTTTTTTGAATCGTTGTTGTTTCATAGAGTCAACATCACAACAAGCAGCAACCTGTACACCGGGACATCCGGCAAATCCGGCAAAATCAGATAAAGCCTGTTGGCCTAATCCGATGAAACCTAACACAACACGGTCACTTGGAGCAATACGGACACCGTCCATTTTCCAACTGGGGAGAATTGTCAAACTAGCTAAACCTAACGCTGATAAGCCCAAAAATTCCCGGCGGCTTACCCCATTCTTAGTGTTTTCCTTCATGGTAATTCATTTAATAATTTGTTAATAGTATCTTTTAGGTTAAAAGAATTCTAGTCACAAAGTTATAATTATTGTTTTAAATACATTCGTTTAAGTAAACAAAATAGATTAGCTGGTTACGGTTTTGACCTAAGTCAAGTAACTAATATTTGTTAAAAGCCAATCTTCAAATAAATCTTTGCACATTTTTTATGTTCTTTGCAATAATGACTCATTTGTTTACCTTAAATTATCTGGATCGATGACTTCAAGAAGAGATTTTATCAAGCAAGCTTCCTTGTTGGGAGTAGGACTTACCGCAAGTCCATTTTTAATTAAAGCGGGTGGCAGTATTGCGCCCAGTGACAAAATACGTGTAGGACTTATTGGCTGTAATGGCATGGGATTCGAAGATCTGAAAGCATTTCTGCGTAACCCGGAGGTCGAGTGTGTGGCTCTTGCCGACATCGACCAGTCTGTTTTGGATAAAAGAGCAGCCGAAACAGAAAAGATTACAGGGAAAAGAGTAAAAAATCTGTACAAAGACTGGCGCAGCCTTATCGACAATAAAGACGTTGACGTGGTAATTGTGGGAACTCCGGACCACTGGCATTGTCTGCAAATGGTAGCTGCCTGTCAGGCTGGAAAAGATGTTTACTGCGAGAAGCCTTTGGGAAACAGTATCGAAGAATGTAATATTATGGTTCGTGCCGCCCAAAAGTACAACCGTGTTGTGCAAGTTGGACAATGGCAACGCAGCGATCCGCACTGGCAGGATGCCATGCAGTTTGTACATAGCGGTCAGCTTGGTAAAATTCGGACAGTGAGGGTATTTTCTTATCAGGGATGGTGTCCTTCTATTCCGGTTCTTGCCGACGAACCGGTTCCTGCAGGAGTGGATTACAACATGTGGCTTGGTCCGGCACGCAAACGAGAGTTCAACCGCAACCGGTTCCACTTTACATTCCGTTGGTTCTGGGATTATGCAGGGGGACTTATGACCGACTGGGGCGTTCACTTGCTGGATTATGCTTTGTACGGAATGAACGTGACGGCACCAAACTCTATCATGGCATCCGGCGGTAAGTTCGGTTATCCGGATGATGCCTGCGAAACACCCGATTTGTTGCAAACAATCTATACCTTTAACGATTTTACCGTTATGTGGGATCATGCCATCGGTATAGACGACGGCGCCTATGGACGGAATCACGGCCTTGGATTCGTTGGCGAAAACGGAACACTGGTTATCGACCGTAGCGGATGGGAAGTAATCCCTGAACGTGTAAATGGAAAAGCTCGAATGGAAGCAGTTGCCTTACATAAATCTTACGGTGAAGGAGGCCTGAATCTTCACGTTAAGAATCACCTGGACTGTATAAAGAGCCGGAATCGTGATTGTCATGCCAGCATCGAAATCGGGGCTCACATTGCCAAATTCTCCCAACTGGGAAATATTGCTTACCGAACAGGGAAAAAACTTGTTTGGGATGGAATAAGCTTTACAAACGATTCGGATGCCAATAAATTACTGGTTCCGGAATACCGTGCTCCTTGGGAGCTTCCTAAGATATAAGAGAAAAAGAGAGGAGTCTTCAATCGAAGGCTCCTCTCTTTTTTTATTGATGTTCTGGTCTTAAAAGATCGTTTACAGTCTTAACCGGATTAAATGTTTCGATTGGCACTTCAACAAAAACAGTATTCCAGTCGCTCATTGCTCCGTTCCATAATCCAGGAAGTTCAAGAGCTTTGAGTTCGCGTCCATCTTTTGATTTCAACGAAATAAATCCGGTGTTTTTATCTACAAAATCGGGTAAATGGTATTTCTTTCCATTATGATCCTTTAATGCACAAACCAAATCAACGGGATTAAAGTGAGTCCCATTTTCGAATAACTCTTTCTTACGGGGATCGGTCAGATCTATTTGCGAACTTTCCAAAATCTGCAGCGAATAAGATCCATCGGGATTAACCGTCAGGAAGGGTCCTCCACCTGGTTCACCTACATTCTTTACCATACCGCAAACCCGTAGAGGACGCAATAGCTTCGACTTTATATAAATAATCAGCTCGGCATCTTCCAGATTTTTCATCTCCGGATGCTTAATACACAGATCCTCCTGTAGGAAATGAATCATCTCTTCGATCTGTGCATGCGTATATTGCCCGCTATCGATCAGACGCAGATAACTGAATATCTTATGTTGCAAAGTAATCAAAACACCGGCAAGAACCTTTTTATAAATAATGGTCGAACATTTAAACGTATCGGGAACCACATTGTCGATATTCTTTACAAATACAACATCGGCATCCACATCATTCAAATTCTCTATAAGAGCACCATGTCCTCCGGGACGGAACAATAAGTTGCCGTTACTATCCCGGAAAGGCTGATTGGCTGAATCTGCAGCAAGGGTATCCGTACTTGGTTTCTGTACACTGAAAGAGATATCGTATCTTACTGAAAATTTGTTTTCGAAAGCAGGAAGCTTTGCGGCAACTAACTGCTCAAATAAAGCTTTATGTTCGGGTGATACTGTAAAATGAATATTAACTTCCGCAGCATTGTTTTTGGCGTACAAAGCTCCTTCCGAAAGATGTTCTTCCATCGCTGTACGAACGCCGCTTGGGTAAGAATGGAATAACAACAATCCTTTGGGAAGCTGACCATAATTCAATCCTTTTTCGGATAACAAATTATCTACTACTGCCTTATATTCTTTATCGGAAAGCAACTGAGGAATTGTACGCTTCTCGTTTTTCAGACAAACCGCATCCAACGCATTATAAAAAGCAAAGGATGTAAGACTGGCAAAGAACTTCACCATAAAAGCATTTTGGGGTTCATTGGCCTCCGACGACAAAAACTCGTACAGATCCTTAAACATACGGCTTGCAGCTCCCGACGCAGGGACAAACTTCAGGATTCGTTTGTTTTTGGAAAGGTAAGTATCCCAGGCTTCCATATATTTAATCTGAGCCTCATTGTCAATCACTCTGATTCCCTTTTCAACAGAGGCCGAAGCTATAATTTCAAGAAAGGGAAAGCCTTTCTCAAAACAGGCAAGTTGTTCGTCAATCTGCTTCTCGCTTATCCCCTTTTGCTCTATCAGAGCCAAGTCTTTCGTTGTAAGCATAGTATAATATTTTTAATAGTGTTGTTTATCTAATCCGGACACACAATGCTTCCTATTTTATGCAAATGTATCAAAAATCTCGTTAGAGATACGTCTGTTTTCGGGGAAAAAAGATACTTTTACAAAATGTTTTACTGTTGGTATTGTTCAACAGCTTAAAATAAGAACAGTTATGGATACACAATCATTCTTTACACCCGAAGAACGGAAAGAATTTCTCTGCAAATACCGTTTGCTTCTCCGCAGTATTCAATTCTCTCTGCAGAAAGACGATATTCGTAAGATGCGCATGCTGATTCAGCGTATGGTTTCCATGGATTGTTACGGAAGAGACCGGAACGGTATCAACGGATTATTGAGAAATATAAGTACTGCCTTGATCGCTACGTCAGAGATCGGACTGAAGCGTACGCCCATCATCGCGCTTTTATTATATCGCACTGTGCTCAAAAAAGCTCTTACGCTCGAAGAGATAGAAAAGGAATTTGACTCGGAAGTAACTTTGATGATCAGCCGCTTGCTCAAAACGTCTGATTTATATTCGCGTAATACGGCCGTTAATTCAGAAAACTTTCATCATCTTTTACTTTCGTTTGCGGAAGATGTACGCGTTATTCTGATTATGATTGCCGACCGCCTACACATGCTCCGCATTGGAAAGCAGTTTAAAGATAACAGCGACCGTATCCGTATTGCGCTTGAAGCATCGTTTTTGTATGCCCCGCTCGCTCACCGTCTGGGCTTGTACAGCATAAAAAGTGAGATGGAAGATCTATCTTTAAAATTTACAGACAGGAAAACATACGATTTTATCAAGCAAAAGCTAAACGAAACGAAACGTTCGCGAGATGCTTATATTGCCGAGTTTATTGCACCCATCGAAGAAAAACTAAAAGCTGCCGGATTCAAGTTTGATATCAAAGGAAGAACAAAGTCCATTCATTCTATAAATAACAAACTAAAAAAACAGCAGATAGACTTCGAAGGCATTTACGACTTGTTTGCCATTCGTGTGGTTCTTACTACACCTTTCGAGAAAGAAAGATCAGAGTGCTGGCAGGTTTTCTCGATTATTACGGACATGTATCAACCAAATCCCGAACGCATGAAGGACTGGATTTCCATTCCCAAAAGCAACGGTTACGAAAGTTTGCATATCACCGTAATGGGACCACAGAACAAGTGGGTGGAAGTGCAGATACGCACCAAACGGATGGATGAAATTGCCGAACGGGGTTTAGCGGCTCACTGGAAATATAAAGGAATAAAGGCCGAGAACGGGTTGGATGAGTTTATGAATACCGTTCGGGCGGCTCTCGAAAACAAAGGAGCTAATTCGTCCGATCTGATGCAAGATTTCAAACTCAATCTTTATTCTGATGAAATCTATGTATTTACACCAACGGGCGAACTGATTAAATTGCCCAAGGGGGCAACAGTATTGGACTTTGCTTTCTCCATTCACACAAAGTTGGGAAGCAAGTGCATGTCTGCCAAGGTTAACGGGAAAAACGTTCCTATCAAGTATGTGCTCAATAATGGAGATACAGTAAATATAGTAACATCGCCTACCCAGTCACCCAAAAGGGACTGGTTGATGTTTGTTACCACCTCGAAAGCCAAGGCTAAAATTAAGCAGTCCTTGCGCGAAGAAGCAGCCAAGAATGCCGACTTCTCGAAAGAGATGCTGCAACGCCGTTTCAAGAACCGGAAAATCGATGTAGATGAAGGAACCTTGATGCGTCTAATTAAAAAGAAAGGCTACAAAACGGTTACAGATTTTTATCTCGATATTTCTGATGAGAAGCTGGATCTGAACAACGTGATTGACGAATATCTGGAGCTTGACCGTAAAGAAAAGGAAGTTATTGATCGTTCCGAGTTAAGAAGTGCTGGTAACTACGTAACCACAACCGAGGTAGAAGAAATATCAACACGGCAGGATGTGCTTGTGATTGATAAAAACCTTACCGGGATCGAATATAAACTTGCCAAATGCTGTAATCCTATTTACGGAGACGAAGTGTTCGGTTTTGTATCCACCCAGGGAATCAAGATTCACAGGATGGACTGCCCCAATTCACAGCAGATGTTCAGCCGCTTCGGGTATCGTATTATTAAAGCACGTTGGAGCGGGAAAAGCAATGCCGGTTACGCCATTACCCTTCGGGTTGTAGGCCGGGACGACATTGCCATTGTTACCAACATCACGTCTGTGATAAGTAAAGAGTCGGGAGTAACGTTACGCTCATTTAATATTGATTCGGTAGACGGTCTTTTTCAGGGTAATTTCACCGTATTGATACGGGATACCAATATGCTTAATACCTTGGTAAAAAAAATAAAAACAGTCAAGGGAGTCAAGACTGTAGAAAGACTTAACTCCTGAAGGCACGATTCATAATTATATGTTTGAAAGTCTAAAATTGCATGTTTGAAGTTCAAAGATTATATCTTTGAACTTCAATACATATAATTATTTCTGAACAGGTTTTAATCCCATAGCTTCGGCTTTTTTTATCATATAATGATAAGCCGCTTCGTATTCATTGGGGATAACTCCATCCAAAATGGCATCCTTTATGGAAGATTTAATAGCCCCTACTTGCGCACATGGACCAAGACCAAACAATTCCATGATTTCCTCGCCCGAAACAGGTGGCTGGAAATTACGCACACGATCTTTTTCTTCGATATCTGCAAGCTTCTCCCTAACCAAACGGAAGTTATTCAGGAACCGGCGCACCTTATCAGGATTCTTGCTGGTTATATCCGCTTCGCACAGTTTCATCAGGTCGTCTATATCATCGCCGGCATCAAAAAGGAGTCTGCGTATGGCTGAATCTGTAACCTCATCATCAGCCAAAGCAATCGGGCGCATGTGCAAGCTAACCATCTTCTGTACATATTTCATCTTCTCATTGAGGGGAAGCTTCATTCTGCGGAAAATACCCGGAAGCATCTTTTCGCCAATAAAATTATGATTGTGGAATGTCCAGCCCAAACGTTGGTCGAATCGTTTCGTTACCGGTTTGGCAATATCATGCAACAAGGCACTCCAACGCAACCAGAGATTATCTGTATTCCGCGAAAGATTATCCAAAACCATCAATGTATGCGAAAAATTGTCCTTATGACCAATTCCCTCTTTTGTTTCAACACCTTTCAAAGCATGCAGTTCGGGGAAAATAATAGGAAGCAACCCGCAGGCCTCAAGCAAAACAAAACCAACCGAAGGCCTGGGCGAAAGGATAATCTTGTTCAACTCGTCGATAATACGTTCGTTAGAAATAATCTCAATACGTTCTTTATTACGCTCTATCGCCTCAAAAGTAAGCGGATCGATATCGAATCCCAGCTGAGAGGCAAAACGAACCGCACGCATCATCCTGAGGGGATCATCACTGAATGTAATATCCGGATTAAGCGGAGTCTTGATTGTAAGGCGCTCCATATCCCCTATCCCATCAAAAGGATCAATTAGCTCGCCATAACGAGAGGCATTCAGGCAGAGAGCCAACGCATTTATCGTAAAGTCGCGACGGTTCTGGTCGTCTTCCAACGTGCCGTCTTCCACAATCGGTTTCCGGCTATCGTGGGTATACGACTCTTTACGCGCCCCAACAAACTCCAGTTCAACATCACCAAGTTTAACCTGAGCGGTTCCAAAAGTTTTAAATATGGAAAGACGTGCATTGCGTCCCAATTTACGGGAAACAGCCTTAGCCAGCTCTATACCACTTCCAATAGCAACTATATCAATATCTTTAGATGGTCTGCGCAGAAAAATATCCCTTACATATCCCCCAATCACATAAGCTTCCAGTCCTAATTCGTCGGCTGCTTCGCTCACCAGCCCGAAAGTCCGAGACGAGAGATGTTTATCAATTACTTCTTTATCTATATACATGGATTATACTCACACTTTTAAGGCTACAAAGATAATTAAATTCTTCCATTGCTGCTAATTCCCCATTTTCCAATATCTTTGCACTAAGAACGTATTAATAAACAATTCTTATGAAGAAGTATCTGTTAGGTTTGGTTTTTGTATCCCTGATGACTAGTTGCGGTAACTCGGGCGAAGAAGCAAAAGCCAGATTAGCAAAGGCTCAGGCAATGTATGAAAACAACGAATTATTTGCCGCGAAAAATGAAATTGATAGTATCCGCACACTCTATCCAAAGGAGTTCGATGTATTGAAAGAAACGCTATCTCTTATGCGTTTGGTCGAAACAAAGGAGAACGAACGAACAATAGCTTTCTGCGACAGTCTGCTTCCTGTAAAACAGCAAGAGCTTGAAGTCCTTAAAAAGGATTTCATTCTCGAGAAAGACAGTCTTTACGAAGAAACAGGTAACTATATCTGGAAACAGCAGACTATCGAAAAAAACATAAACCGGTCGTATGTACGCAGTGGAGTGAACGAAAAAGGCGAAATGTATCTGGCTAGCGTCTACTTTGGTGGCTCACCTATAAACCATACAAGCATGAAGCTTAGTACAAAAGACGGAATGTTTGCCGAAACGGATATCGTCCCATACGACGGAGGATTAAATTACCGGTTCAAGGATTTGGGCAATACCACGGAGGTAGTTACCTACAAGGCAGAAAAGGGAGAAGAAGCCATAAAGTTTATATCGTCCAACGAAAAGGAACGAATTAAAGTGGAATATACCGGAGGCAAGCCTTATACCATTTATCTGGCAGACGGAGACAAAAAAGCAATCGTTACCACCTATGCTTTTGCCATTGTTCTTTCAGACATCAACCGGATGACAAAGGAAAAAGAGAAAAGCGAAAGAAGACTGGCTTATCTGAAACAAAAAACAGCCGGCAAATAACAAAATGCTGAAGTCCGTGAGAATCGGATATTTTAAAGCAATACCGTACTACTGTATAAATAACGAAATGACAGAGGGGAATCCAAACGGACTCCCCTCTTTAATAATCGTAAATACAACACCCGTTTTATTTGACGATCACCTTACTTGAAACATTTCCTTTCTTTCCTTTAACCACAACAATATAAATGCCACGGTTAACCGGATTAATAATTGTCTGACCCAGTTCAGGCTTGCTGTTATACACAACCTTACCAGCCATATCAACAACAGATACCGAAGTAACATCAGTTCCAACACCATTTAAATAGATCGCATTATTCGCAGCATACACACTCATACCGCTGTATACCTGTTCTATTCCGGTAATAAGACCAAACAGCGCAGAAACAGTAATATCCGTTTTACCTACTACAATTTCTCGCTCAGGATTAGTATCACCGTCCCACCATTGTTTAAATTTATATTCTTTTGAGGGTATAGCTTGTAATGCCAGTATAGTACCTCTATTAATTAAATCGCCTGAATTAACAAAACGAGTTCCATTCTTTACCGTAACAGAGCCATTAGGAACATCTGCCAGAGTAATTTTTTGTTGAGCTATTTCTAACTCTGCCTGAATCAGGGTAGCGCCTGTTAATTCGAAAGATATTGGTAATGAAGATCCGTCTGCTACGACTTCGCCATTAACTGTTAACGAGTTAACGATATAGTTTTCATCAGGATTCACATCTACATACAGAAGAGTTCCTTCAGTTACCTCAGTCCCTGATAGAATCTTAACATACGCCTCGGTGGTACTTGTTACGACCTTTCTTCTTACAACGATTTCTCCATTTGCCGGTTGCGTAATACTCAAAATATACTTAGGCGCAACGTAAGTAAATACGGATTGTATCGTTAAAGCATCAGTAACTATATGTATATCACCAGATGTAATCGCTGCTCCATTCACAGTGAGCGAAGTGGACTCATAATTCTGTTGCGGTGTTGCAGAAATGGTCAATACCGATCCATGTTCAATCATGGCGCCATTAACAACCTGAGTACTTCCATTCATGACTTTAATTTCTCCATTAATTGGAGTTGTAATAGTCAGTAAATATTTCTTTTTATCTACCTCAGTGGTTATAGTTAAATCGGTTGTTACACTGGGAACAATCGTTGGATTTGTCGTTTTTTCTTCAGATCCAACTATAGTCTTTAAAAACTTAAATCCTGGATTAGGAGTTACATTAACTGAAAGCTCTGTACCTTCTTTTACAATAAGAACACCGTTGTAATCGTCGCTATTTGTGAAGGTTTTTTCCTTTTCATCACCACCCAACGGATCTACATAACTTACTAAAACAGTAGAATTAATGGGTTCTACAATGGTAACCAACCGTGTTTTTACCACCGATACACTAATTGATTTATCAGAATTAACAGACAAAATATTGTATGGATTCTCGTATTGAGCTGCTCCAGAAACAGTAATACGTTCAAGAGCATAACCTTCTTGAGGAATCACGTTCACTTTAAAAGTAGTTCCTGTTTTAACTTTCAGTGTAATATCACCTGTTTCTGCTGGGGTGATGGGAAGAGTTTGCGCATCAGGTGAAACAAGAGGAGCCGGGAAATATGTTACTTCAATATCACAATTGGCAGGTTTAGATATTGTAAAAGTATACATACGGATCACTGCCGTTGCAATCGTAATATTCTCGGTAACAGAAGTTACCGTATAATCGTTTTCAATAATTGGTTCTCCCCCGTTAATGACTATTTTATCAAAAGCATAAGAAGTAAGCGGAGTAACTTTAACTTTCAAAGATGTCCCTGATACAACAGAAATCGTTCCCACGAAATCGTCAATATCATCAAAACTTGTAGTAGTTTCTACCGATGTTTCAAACGAAGTATAGGTTACATCCACATACGAATTTGATGGTTTGGCAACTGTCACAGTAACAGCAGCTGGATCCTCTACTGCTAATACAGAAAATGGGAGCAGACACATTAAGAAAAAGGTAAGGAGTAAATTTTTCTTCATAATTTGGTGATTTAGAGTATGCACAAATATAAAAAAAGGCGCCCACAATGGGACGCCTTTTTAAAATTATTTTTATGGAATTATTTGTTTACAAGAACTTTAGCAGTTTTGTTTCCAGATTTAACCATATAGATACCGTTAGCTACGTCGATACCAGCAGCAGCTTCTTCGATAGAAGCAGCCTTAACCTGCATACCTAATGCATTGAAGATAGTTACACCTTCGGTAGCACCAGCTACATAGATCTTACCATTAGCAGCATAGATGTTCTTAGCAACTTCAACCTGATCAATTCCAGTGAAGAAACCGAATGTAATTTTAGACATTGGGTCTCCTGATACATTGTCAGAATCACTAGTATAAACAGGAAGAGTAGCAGGGTGACCAACCACTTTAATTGCAGAACAAGCTGGTTCAGATTTTGCAAATGCTGTATATGAGATATTTCTCATTAATCCATTGATAGAAAGACCTTTTAGAACTTTTTCTGGTGAATAAACTTCTTTCTCAGCAACTTCACTTACAAATTCTTCTTTGAATCTAGCTTGAGGAACCTCAGCATGGAACATACTTGCATACAATGCAACTTTAGAGTCATCATTTAAGCTTGTGTGCCATCCACCAGCAGTTGTCCAATCAGCTTCGTTAAATGTTGTAGTCTTATAAGCAGACAAATCTAAGTTATCTTTTCTAGACATATGAGATACATTACCAGTAAACTCATAAACATCTTGAGTAATTAAACCTTGTCTTAAAACTAACTTATAATTCTTACCACTTGCAAAGTTATAGTTGATTGCTTTTACAACAATTCCATAAGGTTTCCAAAGAGCACTTTCGCTTGTTCCTAATACCTGAGGAGTTCCAACCTTAGTTCCGTTTTCATACAGTTCAAGGAAGTAATTAGGTGATGCTCCGTCTAAAATAGCCTGATTCAAATTTTCCCCAGTACCATTAAATAACTCAACATAGATAGCATCATTTGTTGCGTTAACCTCAGACATGAAAATTGAAGATGTTTTTTCTTTATATTCTAGGATACCAATACCTAAAGTATAGTTAGGAGCACCAACAGCAGGAGTAACACGTACGTCTACATGATTACCTTGAATATCTCCGGCTACCATTTCACCAAATGTTGGCTGACCAACTTCTGTAACGGCAACTATTTCAGAACCTTCGATTGGTAATTCAGGACATGATCCGTAAGCATAAACCAATGAATTGGTATTCTTACACAAATCAGCCGTAGTCGTAGGATTGAAGGTTATTGTCATTTCACCAGATACATTTCCATCAGCGTCAATATCAAACTTTGAAGGAGTAATTGTATAAGGAGTACCTGCTTCAGCTAAAGAAACAATTATTGATTTCTTTGTTGGATCAAGTTCTTTACCAGAAATTACGATAGTCTGAGGTGCAGCTACGTTAATTGGTGTTTGAACATTATCAACATCTACATCATTAACAGTAGGAACAAAGATACGACCAGTTAATGAAGCTGAAGGATATTCATACATTGGATATACAAAACGAACTTCTTCTTCATTGTCTGTTAACCAATCCACATAATCAAACTCTGCGTCAGATGAAGAATCCCACCAACGTTTACCGTCTTCGATTGTACGACCATCATATTCGACTGTAACGAAATCTTGTACATTGCTGAAAATTGAATCTCTCGTTGATGGATCAAATTTCACACTAACTTTGGCATAAACTTCACCAAATTCGTTAGGAATAATGATATTTGAATCTGTACTATCTAAGCGACCATAACCTTCGAGAATTTCAACGTCATAAGCAAATGCATCATTATTAAATATACCTGAATGATTAACATCAATAATTACATTCGAAGTCAAGTTATAACCTGATACAAGGAAGCTTCCTTCAGACAATGGATTAACCTGCTCACCACATTCATTTAAGTACTTGGTGCCATAGTCCTTACGGAACGTACTTTTAGTAAGTACCCACGAGTCCCAACGAGAAGGGAAACTGTTATCCATTACATCAACAAGTTTCCATTCGTGAATGGTATTTTCCAGATTAGCTCTTGTATCACCAAATACTTTAGCCTTTGTATTTACAATCCATCTGTCCTTTTGAACAGCTTTCAATAAATTGTAATGAGGATCCCATTCATACCCATTAAAGTCGGCTACCCTTTGAGCAAAATTTGCGTCAAAGCCATCACAGTCAGGTCTGAATTTTACCCAAATTTCAAAACCTACATTTTTAAAGTTTTCTGCATCTGCTGTTGTTAACATTGGAACAGTAATTTCCATTGTTGTAACTGGAGTTTTCCAATTTAAGCCTTTATCAACACTGTAGAAGAAAGCCATATGACCTTCGTCATCATGAGTAGCTAATTTTTCCAAAGAAATTTTGAATGTTGCGGAATTTTTACCAGCATCTGGTTCAACTTTAGCACCCTTCAAAATAAATTTCTTAACTCTAGAATAAGCTTGATTTTCTAAAGATGCATCATACGGAGCGTAGAAAGCTGTTGAAATATCACCAACGATATCGCCAGCTTTACTATCTTGACCTTCATATTCAAACCAAACAGCAGCTACATCACCCACAACTAAAATCTGAGGATATTTGGCCAAACCTATGCTTGCATCTTCCTGACCACCTGTAAATGTTGTTGTTCCTTTAATAGCATTAATAATTGAATAATTCCGTTTAATCCTTACATAAACGGTTGGATTAAAATCAATATTGTTTACAATTTCAGCATAGTTAATAACAAGCTTGTTAGATGTATTTTTTTCGATAACACCTAAGCCTGTAACACTGAAGTTATTATGAACAGCTGTTGTAGATAAAGATGACAAATCTTGATCTGTCGTAAACCAGGCACCCTCATATTCAGGTTTTCCGTACGAAGATGGATTTGGAATATTTTCACCCCAAATTTGGACTGCCTTAGGAGTTACAATATTAGCTTCGAATGTAAGTTTGTCTTCCGACAAATTTAGCACTGGAACTGAATTTCCATCAACAGAAGTAGTTATAACTGGAATATTCTTAATTGGATTCAAAAGATCATTTTCAACAGAGAAATCTGCATCAAATGAACCTGAAAACAGATTGATCTGCATAGGTTTAAATGCAAAATCCTCTGATAATTCAGTTTCTGATGATTCAGTTAAAACAGTCTTAGAAGCAAGAATGTTATCAAAAACAAAACCAGTTGGAGCTGTAAGGGCAATAATAGCACCGTCTGCCAATGTACTTGAAATGGCAACGCTACTTTCTTCAAATGATGTTGTATATCCCATACCAGCCTTAAAAGACTCTTTTGAAGGAGTCAAAGTAATACTTGGTGCATCAGAATCAATAGATACTCTTTTAACAACCAAAGCAGCTGGGAAATGATCGCCAGCTTCACCTACAGGTAACTGCGAAATCAAAGTTACACGAATCAACTTATTATCAAGTGAATTCTCGATAAATTTATTGTCTTCGGTAAGATCGTTTGCTATCTGAAACAACTTTATAGTTTTAGTTGGTTCTGATGTATTGTAAACATCATCAAAGGTTCCCCAAGAAGATGTTCCAGTAGTATAAACAGAACTGTAATCAACTTCAGTTCCTGTTACAGCATCAAAAACCCAAACTCTTGCATCGAAATTAACATCCATATTGGATGCACCACCAAAATCATTGGAAGCAAGTTCAATTTCAAGGTTATTAACATTTTTAAGATACTTGGCTGAAATATCAAAAGTAACAGCCATCTTGTTTCCTTCACCAACAAACACATTCAGATTTGTGCCATCAATCCAATAAGTAGAGGTAGAAGGATTGCTTGCTGGAACCGTAGTAGTTTGAGGTAAATCAAACTCATTTGCCCAAGTACTTTCTGTAACTGACAGAGAAACACCAGGAACTAAGACACCACTTGATACAGGCGCATTTTGCTTATATGCTCCATCCCACTGAATAATCTTCTGGGAGGACAAGATTGGCAAATCTGCATTCTGACCAAATACCGACCCAACACTAAAAGCTGTCATTGCCACGAGGGCAAGAGCTTTTGTTCTTAAGTTTGTAAATTTAATCATAAAAATTTAATTTAATTAGTAATAAAAAGATATTAATAGTTTTAAACAATATCAGCACTTATACAAACAAGCATCTGAAAAAAGAAAGTTTGGGGTATTAATAAATGAAAGGAATTTGATTCTTTTTCATAGATTTTACTACTCAAAACATTACTTTTCCTTACAAAGTTAGGAGTTACAGGGAATCTGCATAGGAATTATTAGTCTATTTGGGCCTCCCCCAACCAAGCCCGAGGGTTTATTATCAAACCCCAGCGTTTTGAGGACGAACCCATTTTGTGTACATTTTTTGGAAAAAAAGTGTAAACGACATCTCTTTTTAGCTACGGGTAGGTTTCATTGAAGAATTGAATGAATCACATAATGAATGTAATATAATAACGTACGCGCGTACATTAATTAATAGCAACAAAAAGGGCTGACCAAATAAATGGCCAGCCCTCGCTTATAAACTTGAAAAATATCAATTCTGATGGACGGTGAGTTGGGGGAAGGGGAAGCTTATTCCTTCACTGTTGAAGGTTTCATATACTTTTTGGTTCATATCGAAGTATACACCCCAGTAGTCTTCGCTTTTAACCCAGGCTCTCAATGTAACATTTACACTACTGTCCGCAAGGGCGTGCAAAGCTATAAATGGAAGCGGATCGGTAAGTATTCTTTCGTCGCGGGCAGCAAGTCGTTCGATAACACTCTTTACCCGTTCATAATCTTCGCCATATTCGATTCCAAACACCCAATCAACCCTACGCGTAGCCTGATTACTGTAATTGGTAATTACTCCGCTGCTTAAAGCTCCGTTGGGAACATATATCACCTTATTATCGAAGGTAGTAAGGATTGTATGAAAAATCTGAATCTCTTTTACTGTTCCATTTACGCTCTGGGCTTCTATCACATCTCCGACCTTATATGGTTTAAACAACAGCACCATTAATCCTCCGGCAAAGTTCTGCAGATTACCGCTTAAAGCCATACCAATTGCCACACCGGCAGAAGCAAGTAAGGCAGCAAATGAAGTTGTCTCCACACCAAGCGCACCTACAACCGAAATAATCAGCAGAACAGTCAGCAGAATATTAACCATGCTTCCCAGGAATGTCCGGATGGACAATTCCACATTTCTTCTTATCAGGATCTTTCGGAACAGTTTATTAAGCAGACCAATAATTATACGGCCTATCAGGAATACAATAACAGCAGTGACTATCCTTTTACCAAGATCAATGCCTGAATCCATTAGCACTTTCATCAACTGCTCCGCTTTTGAGAGCGCTTCGACTTGTAATAATATTAAAGAAAGAATATTCATATGAGTAAGTAGTTTTGTTACGATATCTCACAAAGGTATAAATAAAATTTAAAAGCTAAAAAGGAGGCAATTAAATACTTACTTTTGCAACTTAATAAAACAAATACAAGCGATGAGAGTATTTATGCTATTTATTTGCCTGCTTCTTGGAGTTGTTTCTATGCAGGCGCAAGGATACGAGGAGTTGATTAGCAAGTCTTACGATTATCTCGAGAAAAAAGATTTACCCGCCGCAGAAGAAAGTCTGAAAGCTGCCATGCGCTTAGAGCCGGCTAATCCTAATAACTTTGCTTTGCTAACCAATTTGGGAACGGTTCAACGCAGACAAGGTAAAATGGAAGATGCTATGATTTCATACAGTGCCGCATTAAGCGGTCACCCTCAAAATCAAGGCATTCTTGAAAGCCGCGCATCCCTGTATGCAGAAATGGGTGATACGGAAAAAGCGCTTAACGACTATTCAACACTGATTGCCGTTGCTCCAAAACACGAAGAAGCTCTTTATAACAGAGGATTAATATACCTGCAACTTAAAAACTATCTATTTGCAGAACAGGATTTCGATAAAATCCTGGAAATAAATGATAAATCGGTTCATGGAAGAGTTGGACATGCCATTCTGGAGAAAATGCGCGGTAACTTTGATGAATCCGAGCGTATCTATAATTACCTGATAAGCGAGCTTCCCAAAGATTGGTCGTTGTACGAAGGTCGCGCTGATCTCTACTTTATGAAGGGGAAAAACTCACGCGCAATGGCTGATATAAATAAAGTATTTGCCGAAACAACTCCTACAGCCGCACTTTATGTGCTGCGAGGCAAGGTTAAGCTGGCGCTGTACGAAAAACCATCGGCAGCGATCGACTTTAAAAAGGCACTCGAAATGGGTTACGACAAGCAAACAATTACCGAACTTATTAAGTTATGTAAATAAAAAGAAAGGCCGCTTACCGCGGCCATTCTTTTTTTATTTATTCTTTATGTAAGCTGCTACCCAATCACCAACAGCCGATGTTGAAAAAGCTTTTCCCTTTTCAGAGATATCTTCAGTTACAACACCTGCATCCATTGAAGCGGTAACTGCTTCGCGGATTAATTTTCCTTCCTCTTTCAGGTCAAAAGCATACTCGAACATCAAAGCCGCACTTAAAATTGTTGCCAACGGATTGGCAATATTTTTTCCTGCTGCCTGAGGATATGAACCATGAATAGGTTCAAATACAGAGGTATGAATCCCTACCGAAGCAGAAGGAAGCATACCCAACGAACCAGTAATAACAGAAGCTTCGTCTGTAAGAATATCTCCGAACATATTTTCAGTAACCATTACATCAAAGCTTTTCGGCCACTGTATCAAACGCATGGCTGCGTTATCAACAAACATGTATTCTGTTTCTACATCCGGGAACTCAACAGAAATTTCCTGCGCAATCTGACGCCACAAACGAGAGGTTGCCAAGATATTTGCTTTATCAACAACCGACAATTTCTTTCTGCGTTTTTGAGCATAACCGTAAGCCAAACGTACAATACGTTCGATCTCTTCGCGGGTGTAAACACAGGTATCATAAGCGGTATCGCCATCTTCACTGCGACCTTGCGGACGGCCAAAATACAAACCACCGGTAAGTTCGCGGATACACATAAAGTCGGCATCCTCTATCAGTTCGGCACGAAGAGGCGACTTATGCAAAAGGCTTGGAAAAGCGGTAACCGGACGTATATTTGCAAACAAGCCCAGCTTTTTGCGCATGGCAAGCAACCCTTGTTCCGGACGCACTTTGGCCGAAGGATTATTATCGTAAGCAGGCGAACCAATCGCTCCGAACAATACCGCATCACTCTGCATGCAAAGACTATGCGTCTCTTCAGGGTAAGGATTACCGGTTGCATCGATGGCACAAGCCCCCACAAGCGCCTGCTTAAACGTTAGTTCATGATTAAATTTTGTACATATAGCCTGTACACTCTTTAGGGCCTGTTCAATGATTTCGGGTCCGATTCCATCTCCAGGCAATACTGCAATATTCAATTTCATATTTGGTAATTTATCCTTTAATTATCGTTTAAAATAAACATACTTAGGTTCAGTGGGAACATAGTCATCGTTATCCCAAAGCGTGCTGGTAATCATAAGGTCAGCACTATAGCGGTTACAGGCGATAGGCACATTGTGTACCCGGCACTGACGGAGAAGCATCTGTATATCCGCTTCGTGTGGCTGGGCATTCAAATCGTCGATCAAAAAAACAGCCAGATTAACTTCCTTACGGACTACCTTAGCAGCAATTTCGGCATCACCACCCAACGGTCCGGAATTCATGCAGGTAATATCTGCTTCAATTCCCTTTTCCTGAAAGGCCTTTCTAATCATACTACCTGTTGTGCCGGTACATACCAGCTTATGTATAGAAAGCATGTCTGCATTATGAACAGCCCACTCTACCATATCCGCCTTACGGTTATCATGCGCAACTAGCGCAATAGTCAATTGTTTTTTCATTTTCAATTTCTATTCGTTTAAACTTAAGCAATCTTATTAAGCATTTTAACAGTGGCCTTGATAGCAGCCTCAGTCTGGTCGGCATCCAGTCCACGTGTTTTAAAGTCAGCACCCTCATGATTCCAGCTGATAACCGTCTGCACGAAAGCATCGGTTCGTCCGCCGGGAGGAATGGATACGGAGTAGTTTGTAAGCATCGGAAAGGGCTTAGCCAGCGATTTGTAAATCTTACGAAGCGCCCTTACAAAAGCATCATACTGTCCGTCTCCCGAAGCCGTTTCTTCATACGCTTTACCTTCAATTTCTATTTTAAGCGTAGCCACAGGCTTCAGACCCTGCGTCAAAGATAGTGAATAGTTTAACAACTTCACCTTGTTTTCTATTGCATCGTGACGAAGCACATCGGTAATAATATAAGGAAGATCTTCTTGCGTAACCATCTCTTTCTTATCGCCCAATTCAATAATCCGTTCTGTAACCTTACGCATGGATTCTTCATCCATTTCGATACCCAGGGCTTCCAGATTCTTCCGGATATTGGCTTTACCAGATGTTTTTCCCAACGCATACTCCCGTGTACGGCCAAAACGTTCGGGAAGCAGATCATTGAAGTAAAGATTATTTTTAGCATCTCCATCCGCATGAATACCTGCACACTGTGTAAACACATGTTCGCCGATAATCGGATTATTGGTTGAAATATGAATACCCGAATAGGTTTCCACCAACTTGCTTACCTGATATATCTTATTTTCATTCAGCGTAGTCTTTAGCTTAAGCTGATCGTGAATAACAGCCATCACACTACTCAACGGAGGATTGCCGGCGCGCTCGCCCAAACCATTCACCGTTGTGTGAACACCACGAACTCCCGCTTGAATAGCCGAATAAACATTAGCCACAGCCAGATCATAATCATTATGCGCATGAAAATCGAAATGAAGAGCAGGCCAGCGCGATACCATCTCTTTGCAAAAAGTATAGGTGTTTTTCGGATTCAGAATACCAAGGGTATCGGGAAGCATAAACCGCCGGATAGGCAGGGTGCAGAGATTATCCATCAGTTTAAAGACGTACTCAGGAGAGCTGAGCATCCCATTGGACCAGTCCTCGAGGTAAACATTCACCTCAATTCCCATTTTTTGCGCCTTATAAACTACCTCCGTAATTTCGGCGATGTGTTGCTCCGGCGTTTTGCGCAATTGTTCTGTTACATGTTTATAAGAACCCTTACACAACAAGTTCATCACCTTACAGCCAGCCGATTGAATCCAATTCAGGGAAGTATCGCCATCCACAAAACCGAGTACTTCCAGCTTGGAAAGGTATCCGGCACGTTCGGCCCAACGGACGGTAAGCTTCACCGCATCGTACTCGCCTTCCGACACCCTTGCGGAAGCAATTTCGATCCGGTTTACACCAAGGTCCGTAAGAAGCTGACGGGCAATACTTAATTTTTCGTGAGCAGAGAAAGATACACCTGAGGTTTGTTCGCCATCCCTCAGGGTCGTATCCATTATCTCTATTACTTTATTTTCTGGCTGACTCATAAGCCTCTATTTTTGCTTTGTTGGACAACAAATAATCGATGTCGTCCAGTCCATTCAACAAGCAGTCTTTTTTATAGGCATTGATATCAAAGTTCTCACTCTTGCCGGTGGCATTGTTTGTAATTTTCTGATTCTGTAAATCCACCGTAAGCATTGCTTTGGGATCGGTTGTAACCGATGCAAAGATTTCGGCCAGAAATTCGGGAGATACAACTACAGGAAGCAATCCATTATTCAAAGAGTTTCCTTTAAATATATCGGCAAAGAAACTGCTTACAACCACACGAAATCCGTATCCGGCAATAGCCCAGGCTGCGTGTTCGCGGCTTGAACCACTACCAAAGTTTTTACCTGCCACCAGTATCTCACCGGAATAGGTGTTCTGGTTTAATACAAACGAAGGAACCGGATTATTCTCTTTGTCGTACCGCCAGTCGCGGAAGAGGTTATCTCCAAACCCTTCGCGGGTTGTAGCTTTTAAGAAACGGGCAGGTATAATTTGATCGGTATCCACATTTTCGATTGGAAGAGGAACTACCGTTGATGTTAATGTTACGAATTTTTCCATTTTTTCTTATTCTTATAGTGTTCGTGGATCTGTTATTTTTCCGGTAACCGCAGCAGCGGCAGCAACAAGCGGCCCTGCAAGAATGGTACGTGCACCAGGACCCTGACGGCCTTCAAAATTACGGTTGCTTGTACTTACGGCATATTTACCAGCAGGCACCTTGTCTTCATTCATAGCCAGACAAGCAGAACAACCAGGCTGACGCAATTCAAAACCGGCTTCCTTCAGAATAACATCTAAGCCTTCTTCCTTAATCTGACGAGCAACATTCCATGACCCGGGAACCAACCAAGCAGTTACATGATCGGCTTTTTTACGCCCCTTTACAAAATTGGTAAACATCCGGAAGTCTTCGATACGTCCATTGGTACAGCTACCAAGAAACACATAATCGATCTGCTTTCCCTGAATAGGCTTACCGGCCTCGAATCCCATATAGTCGAGCGCCTTTTTGTACGACACGCGACTTGCTTCATCAACACTGTCCAACGCAGGAATAATTCCGCTGATACCCATACCCATACCCGGATTGGTACCATAGGTAACCATAGGCTCAATATCTTCAGCATGAAAAAGCACTTCCTTGTCGAACACAGCATCTGCTTCACTATACAATGTTTTCCAGTAAGCCAACGCCTTATCCCACTCCTCCCCTTTAGGAGCAAACTCACGGCCCTTCAGGTAATCGAATGTTGTCTGATCCGGAGCTACCATACCTCCGCGAGCACCCATTTCTATACTTAAATTACAGATTGTAAGGCGTTCTTCCATGGACGTAGAACGAATTGCTTCGCCTGCATATTCAACAAAATAGCCCGTTGCACCGCCGGTTGTCATCTTTGAAATGATATATAAAGCAATATCCTTGGCTGTTACACCCGCTTTAAGTTTTCCATCGACTGTAATACGCATTGTTTTGGGTTTCCGCTGGAAAATACACTGCGTTGCCAGAGTCATTTCAACTTCACTTGTACCAATACCAAAAGCAATAGCACCCATGGCTCCATGCGTAGAAGTATGAGAGTCGCCGCAAACGATAGTCATGCCTGGTTGCGTGTATCCGTTTTCAGGTCCTACCACATGGATAATTCCATTTTTATTATTGCCAATACCATAATAGGTAATGCCAAATTCCTTCGCGTTATTAGCAAGGGTATCCACCTGGTTTTTTGAGATCGGATCTTCAATGGGAAACTCCTGCTTCAAGGTAGGTACATTATGGTCGGGCATACAAAGCGTCTGTTCCGGACGGAACACCTTCAGACCGCGGGCTCTTAAACCTCCAAACGCCTGAGGACTGGTTACTTCATGGCAGAAGTGACGATCAATATACAATTGTATGGTCCCATCCGCTAAGGTGTCCACCACATGTTTGTCCCATATTTTTTCAAAAAGAGTCTTCATACGTTTCTATCTTATTTTACAAATTTATTAATTGCATCTATAAACGCCTCAACGGAAGCAGCAATAATATCCGTATTGGCCGAAAAACCATAATAATTATTTCCTTCATATTCAACCTGCATATGAACTTTACCTACGTCATCGCTTCCTTTATTAATTGCCTGAATAAGGAATTCCTGAATTGTCATGGTACGATGAATAATAGATTTCACCGCTTTAATGGCAGCATCAACAGGTCCATTCCCTGATGCGGCAGCTTCAAATTTCTCTCCCGCAATATTCAGACAAACACTTGCAACAGCCTGAACTCCTACGCCAGAGGTAACCTGAAGATATTCAAGTTTAATGCGATGCATAGCTACACGGTCTTTCCCTGCAAGCATCAACACATCGTCGTCGTTAATATCTTTCTTACGGTCGGCCAGCTTAAGGAATTCTTCGTAAACCTTATCCAGTTTATCCTGATCAAGGTCTACACCCAATATATTTAACCGGTGTTTCAATGCAGCCCGTCCGCTTCTTGCAGTCAATACAATGGCATTATCATCAATACCTACATCCTTTGGATCTATTATTTCATAACTTTCGCGGTTCTTTAAAACTCCATCCTGATGTATTCCGGAAGAGTGAGCAAATGCATTTCGTCCCACGATAGCCTTATTTGGCTGAACAGGCATATTCATCAAGCTGGAAACCATCCGGCTGGTCGAATATATTTTCGTACTGTTTATATTAGTAACAATTCCTGTCTCCTTATGGCTTTTAAAAATCATAGCAATTTCTTCCAAAGCCGTATTTCCTGCCCGTTCGCCAATGCCATTAATGGTGACTTCCACCTGGCGCGCGCCGTTCATTACTCCCTGAACAGTATTTGCAGTAGCCATTCCCAAGTCGTTGTGACAGTGGGTAGAAATAACCGCATTATGGATACCATCCACATGTTCCATCAGGTAACGAATCTTTGCGCCATATTCATCGGGAAGACAATATCCGGTTGTATCCGGAATATTTACAACCGTTGCACCGGCTTTGATAACCGCTTCCACCACCCTTGCCAGATACGCATTATCCGTACGTCCGGCATCTTCGGCATAGAACTCCACGTCTTCCACAAAACGTTTAGCGTATTTTACACAAGCCTTAGCGCGTTCAAGAATATCATCCTGATTAGAGTTAAACTTATAGCGAATATGATAATCGGAAGTACCTATTCCTGTATGAATACGTCCGCGTTTGGCAAATTTCAATGCTTCGGCAGCCACTTCAATGTCTTTTTCCACAGCGCGGGTAAGCGCACAAATGGTTGGCCAGGTAACCGCTTTGGATATTTCAACCACGCTTTTAAAATCTCCGGGACTCGACACGGGAAATCCGGCTTCAATAATATCTACGCCCAATTCCTCCAATGCCTTGGCAACCTGAATCTTTTCAAGTGTGTTCAACTGACACCCAGGAACCTGTTCACCATCTCGTAATGTGGTGTCGAAAATAAACAATTTGTCTGACATAATCCTATAATTCTTAATTTGTTTGTACTCGTAACAACAAAAAAGCCTCTCTCACAAGGAAGTGAGAAAGGCTTTTTCTTTTAACATATGCTTTGCATAGCACAACAGTCTCACTTCCCAGTCCGTTCCCAGAGTAGAATATCAATTAGAGAAATAATAATGAAACTATTTGCTGTATGCTGTATCATTGCTTTACTTATTTTTACGTTGCAAAGATAACTCCTTTTTCGAAACAAGCAAATGAAATTCGAAATTTTTCATATTATTTTTCTTACAGTTTGTAACAATGCGACTTGTATTTCGTTCCGATTCATTATTTACACCTCTTTTCATGCTGCTATAAAGCATATATAATAGGAAGAAAGTGTTGTTTCGCGTCAAACGAATTAAAAAATATAGCTTACTTTTGCGTTTAAATCAAGCAGCATAGTAGAATATATGGAAATTGACTCATTGAACGAACGAGCCAAAAAGGTAGAAAAAGAGACAAAAGCATTTTTTAAAACCGTAAAGAAAAACAGAATGAGGGAACTGGACGACATGGTTCACTACCTGCATGAAGAAGTGTTTGAAGAAACAGACTGTTTGTCGTGTGCCAATTGTTGCCGCTCACTCGGACCACGCATTACCGACAGGGACATAGAACGTATAGCTTCCGCTAAACGGATGAAGCATCATGAAGTTGTTTCTACCTATTTGCGAATTGACGAAGACAACGATTACGTATTCAAAAACATGCCCTGCCCATTTCTGGAGGCCGACAATTACTGCAGCATTTACGAAGACCGTCCGAAAGCTTGCAGGGAATACCCTCACACCGACAGAAAAAAGTTTTTTCAAATACATTCACTAACTATTAAAAATGCAGCAACTTGCCCGGCTGTCTTTAAATTACTGGAAAGACTAAAAAAAGAGTTTTAGCCTTTGATAGTTCTTAAATTTTCTTTATATTTGGCTAAATGTTAATTGGAGCCTATGAAACCTAATTTCGGAATCAGTTCTGCCCAGGTAAACGAATTGTTGTGTAAGCAATTTGCAACCTGGTCTTTGGTCTCCGCCAATTACCAGGCATTGGAGACAGTAAAAAGTAAATCATATTCTTTCGAAGATTTCACTTTAAAAGTTCAGTTTAATCCTTTCAGAAAGAGCACACCTAATTCGCCCTGTCCTTTATGCGCTAACAATTTATCGGTCAAACAAGAACGGGTGCCGTTCGGGAGAGACTATATTGTATTATGTAATCCTTATCCAATTTTTCCAAGTCACTTTACCATTCCAGCCAGGATACATTCTCCTCAGCGGATTCTGTCACGATTCGGTGATTTGCTTGAATTAAGCAGAAAGCTGGATAAATTCACCTTATTCTATAACGGACCCTTTTGCGGGACATCGGCTCCGGATCACGCACACTTTCAGGTCGGCACCAAGGGGATTATGCCCTTCGATAACGAAATCGATTCGCTTGTTAAGCACAAAGGAGAGCTTATTTTGTCCGAACCAACCGCCTCACTTTACGGATTATACGGCGTTGCACGAAACAGTCTGATAATAAAAGCGCGGACAATTACCGCAGCCAGGAAACTATTCGGCCTTATTTATCAATCGTTGTCCGAAAAAGAGGGAGAGCCGGAACCAAGGATGAATATCCTTTGTCAATATACGGATGGAACGTGGACTGTATCTATTTTCCCCCGGTCAGAACAATGTCCGGGTTTGTACGATAATGCAGACAGCAACCAACGGCTATTAAAACCGGGGGCTGTGCAAATGGGTGGTCTGTTTATTACCTCGAGCGAAGAAGATTATGACAAAGCAACACCATCCATTCTCCTGGATATCTACAGACAAATTTGTCTTCCAGATGATTCATTCAGGGACCTATGCCGACACATACAACAGCTTTACAGCAAATAATGACTAAAAAGTGAGCCTTCTACAAATATGTTCGTTATATTTGCTGTTCAATAAACCTTTACAACCCGATAAGAGATATGAAACAATTCTTTAAAATGATGTTTGCTTCGGCATTAGGTGTATTCATCGCCGCCGGATTGCTTGTTTCCTGTTTGATTTTTCTGCTGATAGGTGTTTCTGCCAGCATGAGCGAACCAACATCTTACTCTCCGTCTTCCAACACCGTTCTGAAGATAAGCCTCAACGGAACGCTAAGTGATCAGACTGTCGAAAATCCTTTTGCCATCATTTTTGGAGAAAATGAAGAAACATTATCTCTTAAAGATATTCTAAAAGCCATTAAGGAAGCTAAAAAATCGGATAAAATTAAAGGAATTTACCTGGAAGCAGGCTCACTTTCGGCAGGTTCATCAAGTATTGATGCTATACGCCGTGCGTTGATTGACTTTAAGGAAAGTAAAAAATTCGTTGTTGCTTACGGCGACAGTTATACCCAGGGCTGCTATTATCTTTGCAGCGTGGCCGATAAAGTATTTGTTAATCCACAGGGACTGCTTATGTTAACCGGAATGTCCTCGCAAACCATGTTTTATAAGGGTTTGTTGAATAAACTGGGTGTAGAGATGCTTATTTTCAAAGTAGGTACATACAAAGGAGCTGTCGAACCTTTTATGCTTGACAAACTAAGCGACGCCAACCGCGAACAGATTAGTTCGTATATGAACGGCATCTGGAATAATGTTACAAAAGACATTGCTACTTCAAGAAAAATATCTGTAGACGATATAAATTTATTTGCCAACCAGGGTTACGCGGCCGAACTTCCAGGCAAAGCCAAAGAATGCGGTTTGATTGATGATTTAAAATATAAGCCGGAAGCCGAAGCCTATGTAAAAGAGCTTGCAGGGCAGACCGACGACAAATTCAAGACTGTTGGTGTTGATAAAGTAAAGAACATTAAATCGTCCGAATCTAAAAGCAAAAATAAAATTGCAGTGTTGTATGCCGAAGGTGAAATTACCGAAACGGAAAGCAACACCTATGATATGGACAAAACGATTACTGAAAAAGTAGCCGAAGAGCTGATTAAACTGAAAGACGATGAGTCTGTAAAGGCAGTTGTTTTACGTGTTAATTCACGGGGAGGAAGCGCTTTCACTTCAGAACAAATCTGGAAACAGGTGCTGGAGCTAAAGAAAGTGAAGCCAATTGTTGTATCCATGGGAGATGTAGCTGCATCGGGAGGATATTATATCTCGTGTGCCGCCAGCAAAATTGTTGCCGAACGCAATACGCTTACAGGCTCGATCGGTATTTTTGGTATGTTCCCCAATTTAACCGGTTTATTCAATAAACTAGCTCTTACAACCGATGTTGTAAAAACAAACACCTATGCCGACTTAGGCGATGCAAGCCGTCCGATGCGTGAAGACGAAAAAGCATTGATCCAGGCGCGCATCAATGCCGGATACGATACATTTATCACACGCTGTGCCGATGGCCGCGGAGTAAGTAAAGCCGCCATCGACTCGATTGGCCAGGGTCGTGTCTGGACAGGCGAACAAGCATTGGACAGAGGACTTGTTGATGAACTGGGCGGAATAGAGAAAGCCATTACTGTGGCTGCCAAACTAGCCAAACTTAAAGATTATCAGCTAACCGAAGTATCGGGAAGTAAAGATTTCTTCAAAGATTTATTGGAAAAAGAACTAGATGAAGTAAAAGTAAATATGGTGAAACAAGTATTGGGAGATGAATATGAGTACGTAAAAGCACTCCATTTAATCAAATCGGCTCCGGCTATTCAGACGAGACTGCCCTACGATGTGCAACCATTATAAAATGACATGCCAACAGACAACACAAGAAAACTCAATCATTTTTTATCCCCTTTATCCTTTTTATATGGATTAGGAGTAAGATTAAGAAACCAACTATTTGACTGGGGATTGTTACCATCGGAACAATTCCCGGTCCCGGTTATATGTATCGGAAACCTTGCAGTGGGTGGAACGGGTAAAACTCCCCATACGGAGTATCTTATCCGTCTTCTTCAGGGAACATACAAAGTAGCGGTATTGAGCCGCGGATATAAGCGAGAAACCAAAGGATATATTTTGGCGGACGAAAACAGTACAAGTCAGCAGATCGGAGACGAACCATTCCAAATGAAACGGAAGTTCCCCTCCCTCACTGTTGCAGTGGATGCCGACCGCAGAAGAGGCATTCGTGCACTTCTTTCTCTCCCGGAACAAGATCGCCCCGAAGTTATTTTACTTGACGATGCCTACCAACACCGGTATGTTACTCCGTCGTTCAGTATTCTGCTTACAGCGTACGACCGTCCCTTCCGCTGGGACAAGCTGCTTCCTGTAGGCTTACTCAGGGAACCCATATCCGGCAAACGAAGAGCCGATATTGTGGTTGTAACCAAATGTAAGAGCGAACTAAAACCAATAGAATGCAGAATTATTGAAGAAGACATGCACCTTGTTGCACATCAGCAGGTTTTCTTTACCGATGTGCGATACGACGAACTTACACCCGTATTTCCTGCAGAAGGAGGTTCGTTACATCTGGCAGATATCCGGTCGGGCGATGCCATACTCGTGCTATCCGGAATCGCGGCTCCGGCAGGATTTGTAAAGGAGATCAAGCAGTACCCCGGACGGGTAACCTTTTTGCAGTTCCCCGATCATCATGAATTTACGACGCAAGACATTAAGAAAATTCAGGATACGTACAACAAACTAAACGCGAATAGAAAACATATAATCGTAACTGAAAAAGATGCTGCAAGGCTGATGAACAACAACCTTGTGCCAGACGAATGGAAAAAATCTCTTTATTACCTGCCAATCCGTATTAAATTTGATCTGGACAGGGAACCGGAGTTTGATGAAATTATACTTAAACATATCATTACATTTTACAGAAACAATATTTTACGTTAAGCAAAATGAGTAAAAGAACAGAAATTGCGACATTGGGCGAATTTGGTCTTATCGACCACCTTACAAACAAAATAGAACTTAAAAACGAAAGCAGCACAAAAGGTGTAGGCGACGATGCAGCCGTACTAGAATATAAAGAAAAACAGGTACTGGTAACTACCGATTTACTGCTCGAAGGAATTCATTTTGATCTCATGTATTGTCCGCTTAAGCATTTGGGTTATAAGGCAGCTGTTGTAAATTTCTCGGATATATATGCAATGAATGGAACACCCAAACAGATAACAGTATCTTTAGGTATTTCCAAACGCTTCAGTGTGGAAGACCTCGAAGATTTTTACGAAGGACTACAGCTTGCCTGCGAGGTATATGGAGTTGATATTATCGGAGGAGATACTTCGGCATCGCTTACCGGAATGGCAATCAGCATTACCTGTATTGGCGAAGGCGAAAAAGAAAAGATTGTGTACCGCAGTGGAGCCAAAGAAACAGACCTTATTTGTGTGTCGGGCGATTTAGGCGCAGCCTATATGGGCCTTCAGCTGCTGGAAAGAGAAAAGCAACTCTTTAGAGGAGAAAAAGAATTTACGCCCGATTTTTCAGGAAAAGAATATATTCTGGAACGTCAGCTTAAACCGGAAGCCAGAAAAGATGTAGTCGAACAACTTGCCGCAGCAGGCATTGTTCCAACTTCAATGATCGATATATCCGATGGTTTATCCTCCGAATTGCTTCATATATCCAAACAAAGCAATACCGGATGCCGCATCTACGAAGAACGTATTCCTATTGATTATCAGACAGCTTATATGGCCGAACAGTTTAATATGAACCTGGTAACAGCTGCACTAAACGGTGGCGACGATTACGAACTACTCTTTACCGTACCCCTAATACTCCATGATAAGGTTTCGGCAATGAAAGGTATCAAAGTAATCGGACATGTTACCAACGCTTCGTTAGGCAACTACATGGTAGCCCGCGACGGAAGTGAGATTGAATTGATAGCCCAAGGCTGGAACTCGATTAAAGAGTAAAAAAAGTTTACTAAAGTGTTGCAGAATTAAAAAAAGTCCCTATCTTTGCACCCGTAAACAAAACGATGGTGCCATAGCTCAGTTGGTAGAGCAAAGGACTGAAAATCCTTGTGTCCCCGGTTCGATTCCTGGTGGCACCACTTAGAAAAGCAAAGAGCTACTCTTAATAGAGTGGCTCTTTTTTATTTATCTACTCAGAAGACAAATCTAACGTTTAGAAAACCTATTTTAAATTACCACTTTTAGAAGACAACTTTGTTATGAAAAATAAAAGTTATGTTAGCGTTGATTTAAGCATTTTGATTCCTTTTTTATTAGGGATGTTATATATTCTTTTTCCATCCAATAATAATTCAAATGATGCGTATGCGTATGCTGGCAGTATTAAAGCGGGTGATTTATTCAGTTATCATCACTTATTATTTAATGCTTTTGGATATTTATGGGTTAAGTTAATCGATATTCAAAATGTATTGAATTTAGTATGTATCATAAATGCTTTATTTGCAGTTGGATGTTTGTATTGTCTGCGCTCAATACTGCTTTATAGACTTAATAAAAATCCTGTTGGATATATACTATTATTAGTTGGCGCCAGCTATGGTTTTATGCGTTTTTCTACTGACGGGGAAACATATATTATTCCGTTGTTTTTTTCTTTACTGGCGAGTTATTCCTTACTTTATTATCGTTCGCCTTTTGTTGTTAGTCTATTAGCTGCTATTGCTTGTTTATTTCATCAAATTCATTTCTTCTGGTGGTTGGGGTTAGGACTTTATTTTTTGAATAGCAATGTATGCCGGAATAGAAAAATATCTATAATTTATTATATGTTGGGAGCAAGTATTGTTCCACTTGTATATTGGATAGCCTTTTCTTTAAATCCTGCAGATTGCGATAATATTATTCAGTATATATTTCATGATTATATATTTATTAAAGGTGTTGGATTCAGCCTAAAACATGCGTTAACGCTTACTCCCATTAGTTTTATAAGGACTTTTATTCAAATACATGGATATATGTATCCGCTATTAGTAAAACATCCATGGATAATCATTGGCATATTGCTTTCTTTGGCCTGTTTTATAAGTACAATCAAACGTTGTAAAGGTGTAATTACCCAATCAATTCAGGCAAGTTCTGAAATAATGCACTTTACTAAATGCCATTTATATATTTTAATTCTTCAGTTTGTTTTTGCTTTTTATTCGAATGGAAATGCTGAGTTTATGGTAATGCTTCCATTTGTTTTAAGCATATGTATTTTTTTTCGATATGACATAGATTATAAATTCGTTCGAAATGCGGGGTTGGGGTTGTTGTTTTGGAATATGACAGTAGGGATTCTACCTTATCATCTTATTGATATCAACCCGCATAAAGTTTTGGTTGAGTATATTTGTAAACATCCACAAAATGTGTATTATTTAACCGATTTGAATCAAATTAAAAATATGACATATTATTATCGTCCGGATTTGGACTTAAAACTGCATGGTAATATTGTAAATTTGGAGCATGTAATAACCAATGAGCAACCTATTTATACGGATTTGTTTTACAATCATATTTTTTTGTCAAGAGGAAAGATGGTTGAGAATAAGGATGAATCTGAAAAACTAATAGAATATTCAACACTATCTGATACACTCAACTATGATTTAGGAGAATGGTACATTTCCACGATTAAGGCTCCACTTGTTAAAGAAAAAAAATAGTTCATCTAAGCTTATTAATAAAATACGATCCGGGTATACACTTGAACCCAATTGTTTTATGGCATTGGGAAACTCGTGAAGCAAGATATAGTTAGTCTTTGGAATAAAGACAGGTCTATTTCGAGTGCAGGACAAAAATAAACGAATATTGTCTTGCGAGTAAGACGATAAATGTAATTATTTCAAACCGTGAATGCGCTTTTACATACTCGGTCCAAAGTATTTCGTAAGTCATGTGCTTCCGCTCCATTTCTTTCATATAGAAAGGCAATAGTGGCTCCAATTCATTAAAACGCTCATCTGTGGTGGGTTTGTATTCCTCCTTCTGAAGGATAGCGCATAGTCCCAAATCATCCAGCAACAATAGTTCCTTGTAGCTTTTGCCCGATGAATCGGCACCCTGTATAACACTGAAACTGAAGTCCGGCTTATACGCATTTTTGTATTTATACTCCGTTGAAACAGATTCAGGTCAAAGTATTGGACCATTTTTCGTAATTCTAACATTGTAATCTTAATGTTTGCCATGGTATCTTTAATCTCTTTTGAGATAAAGATATTATGAATGGTTAATATGATTACAGCGCTGTGAAGTTATTTTTCCGGCACATTTGTGTGTGATACCAGTGGCACATTTGAAGTGATATTATCAGTTGAACCATTGAGCCAGTTTTGCTCTGGCCACATCAGGCGATATTTGACGGTTATAGATTTTGTAAAGACTATAAGATAGCTCGTATGTATATAACAATTGAAAAGTGGTTCTTCGTCACTTTTGGTGCAAGATATTATACTAAGCCTCTCATTTCTTGTGTTTTGTAGACTTTTTATCAGATTTAATAAATGGCTTATCAAAAATGCATGTATAATCTAGATTGGATAAGCATTTGAAACGGTTTGCTTGCACCTAAAGTGACGAAGAACCTGAAAAGTATACCAGATTCCAGTTGAAAAGTATACCAGCGCTCATTGTTTGAGAATATAAAAAAAGGAATCTAACCTACGTTTAGATTCCTTTTTTTTTGATCCATATTTGGGTTTCTTTCATTCTAAAAGAATCACCTTTTTTATGGAAAGCTATTCATAACATTGGAGAGAGTTTAAGAAAAAAACTGCAAATTTGGCAGATTTAGAAATGTTCGTTAAGTCATAGAATAGAGGCATATCTGCTTTTTGGATGGGTGCAAATCACCGGAATAGCTACCCCTTACCGCTGGGCGTTCCCCGAGTAATGAATATTAAATAAAAATTCATACTGACACGACAGTTTAATTTACGCCTCAATTATTTTTCAATTTTAGAGACTCCGTATCCTTTAGAAACATTAAGATCTCTGATTTTAATATATAGATCGAACATTGTTCCTTTAGAAGAAATCCACTCTGTAATAATGTTCACCAATTCTTTTATATCAGGAATATAGGCCATTCTACCATCAGCCCCTCTTATACCCTTTTCATCTTTTCTATGTCCTCTTGTTAGGAATGTATTTTTCTCTTCATAAATCAAATCCCTTGCAGTTTTATTCTCATCACCTTTGGGAAGATGTTTTTTTAATACTCGATTGATAACTTTATAATATAAGTTAAACTTTGCTTCTGGATCATCAATTTCCTCCAGAATCATATCGGCGATTTCGTTTTTTAACTCAATTTGCCCATCTAGATCAAAGTTAAAAGTTTCTTCTTTTACTTCGTCAGCTTTCATTAAAATGGCTGCACGCTCCATCTCTTGTTCATGCAGTTTCTGCTTTTCCTCAAGTTCTTCTTTTGATAATTTTTTCTTATCATTCATGATTGTCATATATTAGTTTTTTTATTTCTCTTGCAGACTCAATTAATGTTTCCCTCTCAAACGGATGGGTATTCAGTAATTGCAAAGCTTCATCCATCTTTGGAATATATTTGTTATAAAAAGCCCATTCTTTAGTTCTATAGCAATACATCGCATATATAACAGACGAATGAATACCCCATTCTTTTGAAAGTTTTTCTATGTTATAGTTTGATGAAATATACCCCGATGCAAATTTTAACCTTGACTCATTTAATAAATAATTTTGTGCAAAATCATCTGCTTTTTCTTCATTCATTAAAAATAAATCGCCCTCTCCACTACTAATGTGGTATGTTCTTTTTTCTATTTCTTCTAAATCGAATAATACATGATGTAATTCATGAAGAAGAGCAAACCATAAAGTTGGATAGTTGTTTTGTAAATCGGAAAGCACAATACATGGTTTTTTATTAAAGACCATAGTCGCGCCTCTCACTTGTAATTTTTCTATACTTGGTTGAAAAATTACGGTAACCCCAACACTGTATAACGCTTTCAACACTTTTACAAGGCCATTCTTTGTATCCCTGGTATATGGTCGTATCTTAGGTATTAAATCTGTTAATCCCTTTCTGTTATAAGGGTAGGGATTCGATATTTCCTTAAACTGAGCTAGTGCAGACCTAACCCAGAAATTGCGCATTAAGTCGTTTGAGTTTCTTTTTGTTCGACTAAATACTGGGAGTAATTTGTCGTCGGAATAATCATATAAAACCTCTAATCCAAAAAACTTTTTTATTTTATCTGATAATTCTTTTGAGCTTAAACCTGACTTTAGAAATTTTATTTTTGTCAATGTTGAAATATCAAAGTTTTCAACAATATATCCAGCTTCTCTTGCTCGCTGTATCTCTCCTATCTGTTTGCTGTCTAACTCAGGGACGTAAATCTTGACCAGATCATTAACAGATACACCCAAGAAATGAGCAAGTTTAACAATATTTATAAAATTAATCTGTTTAGCTTCTCCATTGATAATTGGATTAAGCGTATTCTTATCCATTCCAAGTATCTTTTGAATTTGCCTATCAGACAACTTTAAATTATTTTTTCGCTCTGTATATAAGTCCTTTATTGATGCTGTATCATCTATGTTGATAGATGGCTCGACTGCTGCATCAATAACCTTACGTAATTCTTTATCTATTCTATCAGTTGACATAAGGAATATTTTCCGCAAATATAGCAATATATTTAGATTATCAACAATATTGTGAGGAATATTTTCCTCATAGTTTAAATATATATATTTTCTGATAGTTTTTCATTAGGTTATTTTCTTTTCCGTTTTTTTTTGGGTTTATGTTGTATTAATTCATTGTTATGGGGGGGGGCATCAAGACGACTGTCTACTCTCGACAAAAGAATGGGAAACAAAAAAGATACGCTATCTGGACTATTTGATTGACTCGAAGCTTGGCTAATTTCATTCATAGATTTGTGCTTGCTTATCTGCATATCTGACAGCATATTTGCGTGGATAAAGGATGAAAAAGATTATAGATACCAATATAAAAAACAATCCTACTAATTTAATCGAATCGCGAGAATACTGGTTTGTCAAATGGACTGATTTTGATTTTGGGATGGATTTACAAGCCAAACGAAGTCAAGAAGTTTATTAAAAGATATTTCGCAACTGACAGCCTTCGGGCACACACACATGCGGATTAAGCAAGTTCTAAAATTGAACTCTTATAAGAAAGTAGCCTAAGTCGGGGGTTACTTTTTGAGCATAATTAGAAACCAAGATGCTTTCCAATGATAAACAAACGGCTTCTAACTTATCTAATATTTTATTTTGTTTCTAAAATGCACTATATTTACAGCATAATAGAAACAAAACAAAGGAATGACCTTTCTGGAATTTAAGAATCAGCTATTCGATTTGGCATGCTTCAATATATATCAGGTATATGCATGGCAACCCGATTTTGACCGGAACAATCTTACCCGTTGGACAAAGAAAGGGTATATTGTCAGGTTAAGACAAGGTTATTTTACATTTTCAGAATATAAAAACAAGCCTGACTATTTCCTCTACTTTGCGAATAGAATCTACCGTCCTTCTTATATCAGTCTGCATTCAGCACTGTCTTTTTACGGGATGATACCCGAAGCAATTGTACAAATTACCAGTGTAACATCGCTAAAAACAGCTTCTTTTACTAATGATTTTGGCGAATACTCTTATAAGAATGTTAAGGAGAGCCTAATGTTCGGGTATGAGTTGAATCCAATGGCAGACAACCGCACCATACAGTTTGCCACACCTGAAAAGGCATTGCTTGATTTGCTCTATCTTTATCCGTTCTATGATAGCGAACAGGAATTGGAAGAGTTGCGCTTAGATGAAGATTACCTGCAAGAAGATTTAAACAAAGATTTACTAATGGAGTACTGCGCCAAGTTTCAAAGCAAGGCGCTTGATCATCGGGTAAAGTTACTTCTTAAAACTTACGATTTATGATACAGATTGAACAGATAAGAAATTATTTTCCGGCTCAAATCCGTGGAAATTCGGGTTTAGATAAGCATATACTGAAAGAGTATTTACAGTTGATGATTTTGGATTACTTATCTTCTACTCCAAACATCCAAAAAATGGCTTTTATTGGTGGTACAAACTTACGTCTGGTAAAAGGAATAGACCGGTTCTCCGAAGATTTGGATTTCGACTGCAAAGACTTATCAAAGGAAGAGTTTATCGAAATGACAAACGGAGTAATCCAGTTTTTAGAACGTTCGGGATTACAGGTAGAGGCAAGAGATAAAGACAATCCCAAGTTAACGGCTTTCAGGCGTAATATTCATTTTCCGGAACTGTTGTTTGATTTAGGATTAAGTGGGCATAAAGAAGAACGTTTCTTGATAAAGATTGAAAGTCAAGATCAAGGTATCATTTATAAACCCGTTATTACGAATATCAAAGGGTGTGGATTCTTTTTCCCGTTTCCAGTTCCTTCTGATGGAGTATTGTGCAGCAAGAAAATTGTCGCTATGTTAGCCCGTTCCGAAGGATGTGATTTTTATGACCTGATGTTTCTCTTGGCACAAGCCAAACCGGAATATGATTTCTTGTCTAAACGTTGTGGTGTGAATAATTTGCAAGAGTTCAAACAGGCCACAGCCGAATTATTGAAAACGGTCGATTTAAAAAAGAAGCAAAAGGATTTTGAACACTTACTATTCAATAAAGCAAATAGTGAGAAGATTTTACGTTTTGGGGAATTTGTAGATTCGCTCATAGAATAATTTAATGCGAAATGTACATTTCGGAACTGATGGTTTCGGAACAGAGGTAAAGCAAAAAAAATGTCGATACGTAACAATTAAGTAATTTCATTATGGATGATAAACTAAAAGCAGATATAAGCAAAATAGTTGATGAGGCAGTTTCGTCGCGGCTTTCAAATCAACAAGCGACATTAACGTTCAATCTGGAAAACATTGATGCGGAAGACATATTGAAAAAGATGCTTAATGTGGACAAATATGATATGGCTCTGTATGATTTCAGCCAGTTCTTGAGTAAATTCCTCAAGTATGGGGAAGGCAAAAAAGTATGCTTCAAATCATATAATGAGCATAAAGAAATTGTTCCTGATTACAATACAATGGAGTACGTCAAGGTGATGTTTTATGAATGCCTTGAGAATAATCGGATAAATCTGGATGATTAGCATTCATTTCAAAATGAACTATTTTTGCTGCGGAATAGAAATAAAAGCACGATTTGTGGTTATTCCGGTGAAACAGTACCACTAAAAAGCACTGAGAAGGAAGCGCAAATATAATTGTTAAAATCTTATTTTCTTCTTAATGATTGACCGTTCTTATGAATAGCTTTCCATAAAAAAGGAGAGAGTTTAAGAAAAAAACTGTAAATTTGGCAGATTTAGAAATGTTCGTTAAGTCATAAAACAAATGCATATCTGCTTTTTGTGTGGGTGCATATCACCGGAATAGCTACCTTCAGCGCTTTTGTATACTCACTCAAGATCCAGCGCACCGTAATGCGACTAAAGCCTAGCCAGCGTGAAATTTCCCTTTCGCTCAGGCCCTCTTAATTTCGTAATCTGATAATTTTTGATTTGTCTTTCATGCTAATCTTTTTATCTCTGTGCTGGTTTTATAAGAAAAAAAATTAAACGTTATGGAAGTATTACTTAACCTTAATTAATAATGTCGGCACTTGATTCCGTTTCGGCGACGCCTGCACTCCATCAAGTGCTGACATGAACCTCTCTTTTTCTGATTAGCTGGTATACTTTTCAATTGGAATGGTGGCATACTTTCGAACTATTATTTATACTCTTAGTAATCAAAAGATTGACAATCAATATTTATATAGTTTTTCATTTTCGCAATAGACAAAATTGGAACAAATATTTCGAATATAACTTAAATGAAATTTTGACATAAACGAAATACTATCAAATCTGTATTATCACTGACTGGTACCAAATCGCCTATTATCCGCAAAAGTTCTGTCTCTTAAGGTGTGTTATGTTACTCATAGTCCGTTGCACAATAATCAACAATGACATAAATTTGTATTTTTACATTTCTATGAATATTAAAGAGAAAATAGGCGTAAGATTGCGTGAATTGCGCACAGAAAAAGGACTAAGTCAAGAAAAATTCTCATTTGAATGTAGTCTTGATAGGACTTATATTGCGAGTATCGAACAAGGTAAACGCAATATTTCTATTGTCAATATCGAGAAAATTGCGAAAGCGTTTGATATGTCTGTTCCCGATTTTTTTAACTCAAATTTATTTCAATCATAATGACTATCAACGATTTTGAAAATTTAATTCTGTCAGAATTAAAGTCTGTAACTGAAAAAATTCTTGAAAATAATGCTACACCAAATATTTCAGCTAAAGCAAGAGCTGGTGCAGAAATAAGTGATTTGCTTGAAAAACAATTTGTTGAAGAGACAAAAGAACATACTTATTTCAAAGATTCACAATATTCGCCTGTAGGTGCAACAAAAAATCCTTGGGATGCAATGACTTATTTTTTACTAAATGGACATAAAGAATTAATTTGGATTGATTTTAAGGCGGTTAAGGTTACAAGTGCTGATAGTAATCCTGACATTGGCACACCTGATAAAATTATCGACTTAATCAATCTTGGTTATTTTTATTTGGTATACATTTTTGTTTACTACGAAGAAACTCAAACCGGTTTAAAATTTGTAAAAAACAAAAGCAATGAATCGGTTAAGATATATTTCCTGAAAGATATTAGTCCAACTTTTCGTCGAAATCCAAAAAATCAACTGCAAGTAAACATTTCAGCGAACCCCGTAAAGCGTACCCGTTCAGAATTTATCAATATCCTATTTGATAAAATTACTGAAAGCCATAAACGGCAAATCAAAATTTCTGAAAATAAATTGAAAGAGATTGAAGAAAATAATATTAAGGATAAATTGCTTGCTAATAACGAAAAACAAGAAGAGCAAATTAGAAAGATCTAATTTCTTTCTCAATCGTTTCTATTTGCATAAAATCCAATGCATAATAATTATATACTAAATTATTAATCTCCAATATACAATTATTTTTTTTCATCGTATTGTTGTATATTTCCTTGCATAAATCGCCAATTTTTTGCTGTAAATCAGCATTTTGAGGAATATATATTGAAGATAAATCGCTGATTTTAATTTGCGGCTGTTTGCCTTGTGAGAAACGAATAATATTCATTTGTTGGGCATAATAAGTAATAAAATCAGAATTAAGAAAGCCACACAAAAAATATAAAAGGTCAATAGTTTTCGGTGAATTATCACGCAATGAAAATACATATATACTATTATTAGCTGAACTCTTTTCAAGATCAACTGAAGCAATTATTGCCTTTGCCGACTGCCGAATGAAAATTTTGGGATTATTGTAAATCACAGTTTCACCCAGTCCGATACGTTTCTTGTTTTTTATGCCTTGTTTTTCCAATTCAATCTTCAACTCGTTATTTATACTGTCTTGCAACGGTTTATTGTAATAAAAATATTTTGCATAAGATAATTTCCCAAACTTCTCAGATAACGATTTTGAGCCTTGATAATAAGGATAAATTAAACTTTCGTCATTCTCGCTTTTTTGAACAAAAGTAAACTTCTCTTCCATATTAAGCAACATCGCACATGTGCGCAAATTTTTGTTCGGGAACATTTGTAAAAGAGTTTTATCTTTTTTATCTTCTACTTTGTCAAATATTTGCTTAAAGATTCGACAACCATTATACCTGAATTTATATTCATCAGCTTTGTTTTGCCAATCTGATTGTGGAATAAAATGTGAAAATTGTGTTTTATTGTCCGTGATTTTTACCGTATTATTTTTTGATTTTGATTTAGTTAACTTAATAATAACTTGTCCGCTTGCTACTTCAAAATCAGCAATATTTATTTCCAATTCATTGATTGTCGTGTTGTCCAATAAGTATTTTCTTGTATATTGGTAAGCTGTCTCAAAAAAAGATACATCAATAATAAAACTCAATTTACCATTTGGTTTGAGAAAATCAATAGAATGTTCTAAGAACAACATAACAAGGTTGATTTTTCCGTTTTTTAAACTTATTGGAAATTGACGATAATTTTTCAAATAATTTATGCGCTGTTCTTCGTTTTCCTTTTTATCTCGTCTCCCATATAAAGTAACATATGGGGGGTTACCAATTACATAATCAAATTGATTGTATAAGATTTTAAATGGATCTTCATACACTTCATCAAATAAAGAAATATTTTTTACTGCTTCTTTTTTTGTGAAATCATATACTATTCCATTGAAAGTACCAGTATAGTCTTTATCAAAAAGATGATAATACATTTTTTTGATATTTAATTTAGTTATTTCAACCATTTCTATTTGAATATCAACAAAATAAATATTTTTTGATATGAATGTTGAAATCAAAGTATCATCAGGATATTCCTCGTAAATATCAGCCAACAGTTTTAAAATAAAAATTCCTTGCCCACAAGAAGGTTCGAGAATCTTTTTTGAAAGAATATCATCCTTAATATCAATAATCTCTAAAATATTCTCAATAATTAATAAAGAATTAGTCAAATAAACACCAGTTTTCTTCCTTTTATCTTTATCTAATTTTTGCTCATAGCCATTTTGTTTACAAGCAATTTGTTTGAGGAAATCGGAATTCTGTATTCTTGTTTTTAATTTTGGATGTAACATATTTTCTTTTTAGGAATTTCTACAGCAAAGATAACATGTTTATTGGGATAGATACTTATAATCAACATTTCAATACATTTTTTTCATATACGCTACATAGTAATCCACATTTTAAACCACTTGACCAGCGTTTTACTTATCACAAGACCATCCAAAATTCTATTCGTTTTTTCAATGCTCTTTTAAGGTATGAGTCGATTCATGTAAGGGCAACTCGCAGCCTTAGCGAAGGGCTATTCATTTTAGTCTTTCATATATCAGAGCATACCTTTCGTTTGCATTTAAAAGAAAAGAACTCTTAGGTGACGTTTTCACAACAGCCTGTATTTGTCCTCCTATTCCCTGATTGTCTTATAAAGTTACAATCCGTCGTTACACGGGTTCAGATATACATATACCTGTTTAACTGTACGCCAGAATAGCTCAATCCAGATATTATCCTTATCTCTCACTTTTCCATCCATACTGTTTTTAATGCCTTTTTCTTGTACTTTACAAGTGGTCAAGGTTTTGGAGTGTACTATAAATAGGATTAAATCTAGATAGCAATTTATATTCAGCCAACTACATATTCTCAAGTGACAAGCAAAATGCCTCTATATTATATGTAGGCAGCAACTTATTCTTAAGATGCTCCACCTTTGCAGCCAATAGTTCAGGTTTGAAATTCTTCTTTTGCCGTTTTACTTCGGCGACTACTGCTTTATTTTTCTCCAATTTCAAGGCAACAATATCAATCTCATTCTGATTACCTTTAGGCTCCCACCATGAACCAATAGCACGGTACTGAAAACTTTCAGCAAACTGTTGTTTGAAATACCTTTCCAACATGATACCCGAATAAGTTGGATAATCAGATTTAATAATAGCCTGCAAACCAACAAAATTCTTTATCTCTATTAACGAGCGATGGCGGTCGAAATAGTTAAACCAAAATCGAATAAAATTATCTTGTATTTCGAAACGTACTGCTTGACTTCCTTCTTTTGCCAATATAGGGCGTTGGCGAACGATGATGTTGTAATCTTCAATCAATCGTTTGATTTGTCCGCCTATGCTTTTATCGCCCAATGCGGCTTCTATTTCGGGTTGTGTGTTGATACCACCCGAAATGGCGCTTAGGATAGAGAAATAGGTCGCATAGTTTTTCCCAAACTCTTCTATTAGCAGATTCTTTCCTTCATCGGTAAAGGGGGAGTTTTCCCGAACCATGAATGAAATCATTTCATCTATGGTTAACGTGGTGTTATCACAGAACAATTCAACATACTTAGGAACTCCACCCGTAAAGGAGTAGAGAGCTAGTAGATCATCATTCGTATAATTGGGATTGTAATCACGCATAATTTCTTTCAATGTGGTCAAATCAAATGCGGATAATTTGATGATATTATCTGCTCTGCCAAATAGAGGCTCTTTCTTGTTCTGGAATATTTTCTGCATTAACGAATAAACAGAACCAGACACAATCAAATTCATTTTGGATTTCTTACGGTAGGTATCCCAAATATTTTGCATATCACTATATACAGATTCATTGATGTTGTAGAACTCCTGAAATTCATCTATAACAAGATTAAACGATTTACGGGAAGCCAACTCCATTAAATACTGAAATAACGACCGAAATGTACGGATTTCAGCAGGCACAAATGTATTGAGCGATTGGCTGATAATCGGGATAAACTCCGAACAAAGTGTTGCTTCGTTTTTACGACCGACAAACAAATAGACAGTCGGTAAATCTTCAATCGACTTCATTATAAGGCTTGTTTTACCGATTCTTCGTCTTCCAGTTACCACGGTAAGACGAGAATGGTCCGCAAATGATAAATTTTGTATCCGTTGCAGTTCTTCTAACTCGCTTGTTCGATTATAAAACTTCATGCTCTCTGTTTTTGTTCAGCCCGTAACTGTTACGGTTGTTACAAAGATAATAAAAGTTTGAATACACAAACAATTCTCCTCAAATTTAAGTATATAGAGTGTGTTTTTGCGAAATTAACAACAAACGAACTCATACTGTCTTGTGAATAAGACAATATGATCACATTTTTGTCTTATACGCAAGACAATATAAAAAAACAACCCATGTCTTTTATGTAAATTTATTCACTTTATCTTTAACAGCGAATCCCCTATAAAGTAGCTGTTTCACTATAGTAAACTATCATTTTCACTTCGAACATCTATTCGTTCAACAGCTGTATACTTTTCATTCAACAGCTGTTGAATGAAAAGTATACAGCTGTTGACTTTGCGTTTGACATATGACAAACGAATAGATGTTCGTAGTCTTTGGGGTTGTTTTCTATAGTGTTAGTACTACTTTACTGTTGGATCGTGGCTAATTATCTGTTGATTGAGAATGATTGGGCTTAGTTGATGTAGAGTGCAGGGTAAAACGCCTGGCGTGGCTGAAACAATGGGGTGGCAGGTGACAGATGAAATGGATCTCTCACGCTGGATCTCTCACTTCCGGAATCCTTATGGGTAAAGGGTTGTGGCGCTAAAAGTGATAGGTGGCAGATAAATCTAAACAATTTAATGTTATTTTTGCAGAAACAAAATTAAGACGATGACAAATTCGGAACAAAAGCTTTATAAACGGGCATGGCTTTTAAGCCTGTTTACTATTTTCTATAATGTGGCGGAAGGTCTTGTTTCCATGTTTTTCGGATATCAGGACGAAACGCTGGCTTTGTTTGGCTTTGGGGTGGATAGTTTTATTGAGGTTATGTCGGGTATTGGCATTGCTGTTATGATACTGCGTATCAAACAAAACCCCGAAAGTAATAAGAGTGATTTCGAGAAAACGGCTTTAAGAATTACAGGGATTGCCTTTTATCTTTTATCGGCAGGTTTATTGGCCGGCATTATCGTGAACCTGATTACTAAGCATAAACCCGAGACAACGTTGTGGGGGGTTATCATTTCTTCCTTATCGATCCTTGTTATGATTTGGTTGATGTATGCAAAGAAGCGTATCGGATTAAAACTGAATTCGGAGCCCATCATCGCTGATAGCAATTGTACGAAGGTATGTGTTTATATGTCTGTAGTCTTGCTTCTGTCCAGTCTTATTTACGAACTTACAGGCTTTGCCTACGCTGATGTAATTGGGGCGGTCGGGTTAATCTATTTTTCGTTTACCGAAGGAAAAGAAGCTTTCGAAATGGCAAAAGGGAAAGAGTGTAGTTGTGGCTGCCATTGTTCTAAATAAAAAAGCCTGACTTTATTTATATTTTTCTTTGTATTCTTACCTTTGCGGTTCTTAACCATTATAGAAAGAATACATATGAAAACTCTGCTTACTTCAATTGCTCTCGTTTTGCTGTCGTTAACCGTAAAGGGACAGCTTGTTTATCATGATGCTTCCGCCTTCCCTCTGCTGGGAAAGGCTTCACAAAATACGGCAACCCGGTACGAACGCTTACCGGATTCTTTAAGAAATATATCCAGAGATGCCTTGTGGGAACTTGGGCTTAACAGTGCGGGAATGGCGATCCGTTTCAGCTCCAACTCCACAACGATTGCGGCTAAATGGGAAGTGCTTTTAAACCGAAGCATGAATCATATGTCGCCTACCGGCACAAAAGGGCTCGACCTCTATTGCTTGCAGGATGGCAAATGGGTATTTGTAAATAGCGGTCGTCCGTCCGGAAAAGAAACCACCGCTACCATTATCTCAAAGATGAAGCCCGAGAAAAGGGAATACATGCTGTATCTTCCTCTTTATGACGGGGTGACTTCCCTGGCTATCGGCGTTGATTCTTTATCCGAGATCTCTCAACCGGCTGTTGATTTACCTGTTCGGGAGAAGCCGGTTGTATTTTATGGAACCAGCATTCTTCAGGGTGCTTGTGCTTCCCGTCCCGGAATGGCGCATACCAATATATTGTCTCGTTGGTTGAATCGCCAAACAATCAATCTGGGATTCAGCGGGAATGGCCAGTTGGATCTGGAGATTGCCGAAGTGATTGCGGGTGTGGATGCTTCGATGTTTGTCCTCGATTTTGTTCCGAACGCTTCTGTTGAACAGATGAAGGAAAAGGCGGATAAGTTCTTTACTATTATTCGCAGCAAACATCCCGAAACGCCTGTTCTCTTTGTGGAAGATCCTATTTTCACTCATACCCGTTTCGACCAGGACATAGCCAAAGAGGTGAAAGAAAGGAATGAGGTAATCAATATTTTTTTCCAGATGTTAAAGAAAAGAGGAGAAAAAAATATCTATTTTCTCTCCTCCAAAGATATTATAGGCAGTGATGGCGAAGCAACCGTAGATGGCGCTCACTTTACCGACCTTGGTTTTACCCGCTATTCAAAAATACTTTACCCCATTATCAAAAAGAGAATGAAGACTCAGAAAAGCGAATAGGTTAATGTGGCCATGAAATTACCATTCCATCTGAGATAATCTTTATCCGTTAGGCTATCGTCTTCGAGTCGTCTGTTGTACAGTAAACCTAAGTTTGCCGTGGCAGAAAACCGTAGTTGAGGGGAAATATAGTAATACAGATCAACAAAAGCCGAGCTTACGGAAGTAAGTAAGGCATTGGATAAGGCAGGAGATTCATCTATTGTTCTTAATTTACTCCAGTAGATGTTCTCTTGCACGCCAAAATTAATGTTCGTTCGCGAAGTTGGGTAATATCCCCAGCCATATTTGCCCGATAATCCGGCCCGGTAAGAATTATACTTGGTAAGTGTTTCATAATCATTCCGTATATATCCATACGTTCCGTACACCTCGGCATAAGCGCTGCGTTGCCAATATAGGTTTACAGGTTTCTCGTACGTAAACGATACATCTGCTTTTACACTTGTTTCGGATCTGTTGCGTGAAACTGACTGCTCGAATTCGTCGTATCCAAAAGAGGGTGTGATTCCTGCACTGAATACCGAACCGGAGCCGCGTTCGAATAAATCGCCATACATCCAGTAATCGTATAAGGTGGTAAAATAAGTGGCACCGCCAGAGGCCAGGAAGTTATTCTTTACAAGAAAAGAATCCACAGTCGAGATCTCATCGATCATCCTCAAACGGGAATCAAGAAACCGTTTATTCTTTACGGTAGATATTGTATGGGCGAAAGAATGAATCTCGGCATCCGTAAGTTTACGGGTTAGCACGCCTCGTTTAGAAAGATTCTCCAATATATAGATGGCCTGTCGGGCATCTTCTACCTGTTCGATACGTCCTTTGCCGACATGCAGAGGCAAAGCAGCATAAACGGTATTGGTATGATTTTTTTGGGTAACAGACCCGGGGGTGGTTTCTTTTGAGCCAATAAGTCCGCCCCGGAGGTATGCTCCTATTTCGAAAAAAGAGTTGTTTTGTTTATAGAAGCGGCTTGTGTTTAGATAAAGAAGAGATACATCATAGTGGCTATTCTTTAATCCGTAATCATTTTGATAACTTCCGGCAAAGTCGGCCGAGGCAGTCTGTGTACTCCAAAATGAACGGGTATTCTTGTATCGCTTAAATACATTACCCAGACTTCCGTTAAATCCTTTTACATCGTTATCCGATCCTTCTCCGTCGTCGAAAGTTCCCGCTGACTTCAATGTAAAGTCAAGTTCATTTCTTACAATATCCGGGGTAATGTATTCACTCAGGTTAAAATCCTGGTACAGCTGACTAAAACCAGACAGACTTCCTACCAGACACAGGGCAGTCATAATAATCACTCTTCTCTTTTTCATACATTAGATAAATTAGGATAGTTATTATTAAAAGGTTATATGTTATATTGCGGACAAATATAACTAACAATTTAAATAACAAACATAAATATCTAATTTATTTGCGATTACATGCCTTTAATTTTTGCCTCATTCCATATTTTATCCATTTCTTCCAGACTCATCTCTTTTAATGAGCGTCCTTGCTGAATGGTTTGCGATTCGAGGTAATTGAAGCGGCGCAGGAACTTCTGATTGGTTCGTTCCAGAGCATTGTCCGGATTAATTTTATATAGACGGGCAGCGTTGATAAGACTGAAGAACAGATCGCCGAATTCGTTTTCCATCTTATCGGCATCCATTTTGTTTATTTCGTCTTTCAGTTCGGTAAACTCTTCGAGTACCTTGTCCCATACCTGTTCGCGTTGCTCCCAGTCGAAGCCCACATTGCGGGCTTTGTCTTGCATACGGTGGGCTTTCACTACAGAAGGCAAAGAGGCCGGAACACCTTCGAGTACGGTTTTGTTTCCGCCCTTTTCTTTTAGCTTAAGTTGTTCCCAGCTTTGCTCCACCTTTTTTGCCGTATCGGCAACAGCGTCGCCAAAGACGTGCGGGTGACGGTAAATCAGTTTTTGGCAAAGACTGTCGCATACGCTCTTGATGTCGAACACCTGCTTCTCCTCTCCTATCTTGGAGTAAAAAACAATATGCAGCAGCAAATCTCCCAGCTCCTTCTTTATCTCATTATTGTCGTCACGAATGATGGCATCGCACAACTCGTATGTTTCTTCTATTGTGTTGGTACGAAGGCTTTCGTTGGTTTGCTTCCGGTCCCACGGACACTTTTCCCGTAGTTCTTCCATTACGTCCAGCAAACGGCCAAAGGCCTCCATCTTTTCTTCTCTTGTACTCATCTTATTTTTTGTAATTCTTTAATCCGCCTTGCAGAAATTGAACGTACTTGTTTATGTCTTGGTCGTAAGCGTAAGACGGGGCAAGAGGTTTTCCGGCATTATCCAGCAAAATATAGAAAGGTTGCGCATTTGCACCGAATTTACTCCGTTGCAGGTAGCTCCACTTGTCGCCGATCGTTTTAAGCTTACGTGTCTTTCCGTTTTCTTCAATTTCAATTACTTCGGGAAGTTTAGCCTTATCGTCCACGAACAAGGTAATCAGTACATAGTCGTTTTCAAGAATCTGCTTCACCTTCGGATCTGTCCACACAGAAGCTTCCATCTTACGGCAATTCACACAACCGAATCCGGAAAAGTCGACCATTACCGGTTTATTGTGTTTCTTTGCGTACGCCATACCAGTTTCGTAATCGTCGAACTGGGCATGCACTTCTCCTTTATACAAACTAAAATCCTGCGTATACAAAGGAGGTGCGAAAGCACTGATCGATTTTAAAGGTGCTCCCCACAAGCCCGGTATCATGTAAATGGCAAAAGCCAGAGAAATGATAGCCATGAAAAGACGAGGAACAGAAACATATTTTACATCGCTGTCGTGACTAAATTTAATCTTACCCAACAGGTAGAATCCTAATAAAGCAAAGATAACGATCCAAAGAACAAGGAATGTTTCACGGTCAAGTATACGCCAGCCATAAGCCAGGTCGGCTACAGAGAAGAACTTAAGCGCAAGCGCCAGTTCCAGAAATCCGAGTACCACTTTAACTGAATTAAGCCAGCCGCCCGATTTAGGCATACTCTGAAGCATATTGGGGAAGATGGCAAAAAAGCTGAACGGGATGGCGAGCGCAAAGGCAAAACCAAACATTCCCACAGCCGGACCAACCACCGATCCCATGGTAGCAGCCTGAACCAGTAAGGTGCCAATAATAGGACCTGTACAGGAGAAGGAAACCAACGCCAGGGTGAAAGCCATAAAAAATATGCTGATAATTCCCTTGGAAGAGTCTGCTTTAGCATCCAGTTTATTTGTCCACGAGGAAGGTAATACCAGTTCGAATGCTCCGAAGAAAGAAACAGCAAATAAAACCAGCAATGCAAAGAACAGGATATTGAATACCGCATTGGTGGAAAGGTCGTTTAACGCACTTGCTCCAAATACACCGGTAATCAGTAGTCCCAATGCAAGGTATATAACTATAATTGATGCACCATACATAAGCGCATCCTGGATAGCTTTCTTTTTATTTTTAGTCCGTTTAAGGAAGAAGCTCACAGTCATAGGAATCATCGGCCAGACGCAAGGGGTAAGCAGAGCGATAAAACCTCCTACAAAACCTGCAAAGAAAATAAACAACAAGCCGGAATTGGCGCTGTCAAGAGGATTCTCTCCATATGCCTTCAGCTCATCTATCACCGGTGTCCAAAGATCCACATCATCCGAAAGGGCATCCGCAATCTTTAAGGGAGTAGTAAGATGACCTAGAGTTGCTTGTGTTGAGTCTTCGCCAGCCGTATCGGTTGCGTCGTAAAGCAGAAGACTGTCTGCAGGAGCAGTAGCAGAAGTTAGATCGGCTGCAGCTGTTTCTGTCATCGTAATATTCTTCCTGTTGAAAGAAAACTCTACCCTTTCCGGAGGAAGACAGGTTTCGTCGTTACAAGCCATGAATTCCAGTTCGCCTGACACTTTGAAAGCCTTGGCGTCTGTTACTTTTATATTTTGAGTAAATGCAACCGTACCACTATACCACCGAAGGTTCATGGCAAACAATTCGTCATAAACTGAAGTTGGAGCAACCGATGCAACAGGTTTTCCTACCAATTCGGCGCCTTTAAGTGTTTCGAAAGTAATGGAGGTAGACACCGGACCACCTGCCGGTAGATTCATGTCGTACAGGTGCCATCCTCTTTCCGCTACTGCGGTAAAGACAATCGCCTTTTCCGGCTTGCCTGAATCTTCCAGTTTAATCTTCCACTTAACCGGGGTATGAATCTGCGCCTGGGCAGCCAAAACCAAAAAGGTCATCAATAATACGTTTACAATTCTCTTCATAGGGTCTGATTTATTCGTATTAAAACAATTCGTAAGGTTTATTGTTTAACAACTGCATTAAAAATAGCAGGGATTGCTGTTTCAAATCGTAGCTCTTCGTGTGTTTCAGGATGAATAAAACACAGTTTACGGGCATGCAGCGCAAGCCTTCCGGCCGGATTTGTGGCAGCTCCGTATTTATCGTCGCCTGCTATCGGGTGTCCAATCGATTCGAGCTGGGCACGTATCTGATTCTTTCGTCCGGTTTCCAGGTCTAATTGCAACAGCGAGTACTGGTTGTTACTTTTAAGCACTTTATAGCGGGTAATTGCTTCTTGTCCGTCTCCCTGCGTGGTAACATATACTTTCATGGCGGAATTCTCCACAAGGTAAGAGGTGAGCAGGTCCGTTTCTTTCTCCGGCTTTCCTTCCACAACGGCCACATAGCTTCTTTCGGTAATCATCTCGTTCCAGTCTGCCTGAAGTATTTGTTGTACCTTTCTGCTTTTAGCGAACATCATTAAACCGGAAGTATCACGGTCCAGACGATGCAGAATAAATATCTTATTTTCGGGGCTTGACTTTTTAACATAGTCGCTCAGCAAGTGATAAGCCGTTTTCTCCTTGATCTTGTCGGTCGACATAGATAGTAATCCGTTCCTCTTGTCCACGACAATAAGGTAATCGTCTTCCCATACCAACCGAAGCATCGGGTGATGAAAGTCTTCTTTTCCACGGTCAAAGCTGATTCTCACTTCATCGCCGGCAGCAAGAGGTGTATCGAACTGAGTCGTTGTACGGCCGTTTACCGAAATCTGACGGTTGGCCAGAATGCTCTTTACAGAGCTTTTACTCTGTTCTTTAAGCAGATCGAAAAGAAAAGGCAGCAGGGTTGTATTTTCATTTACTGTAATTAGCCTGCCCCTGGAAGGAGTGGCGCGGAATTTGGCTTTTGCAGCGTTACGTCTTTGTTTCATATTCAGTTTAATAGCTTACAAAGGTACAATGATTCGGTTAAAACTCAAATAAAACGAAGGAATTAAGGATTTATTAATAGAAGTAACACATTTAGTAAAGATTCGTTTCAATATTATTTTTACTTTTGCAAATTCATTGGGGCGTCTGTGTCCTCAATTTACACTGAACAATAATTTAGAATTAGATAGAATTATGGAAATTGCGAGTAAGTACAACCCTGCGGAAGTAGAGGACAAATGGTATCAGTATTGGTTGGAGAATGGCTTTTTTAAATCAAAGCCCGACGGAAGAGAGCCTTATACAATTGTGATTCCTCCTCCCAACGTCACCGGGGTACTCCATATGGGACACATGCTTAACAATACCATTCAGGATATCCTTGTACGTCGTGCACGTATGATGGGTAAGAATGCTTGCTGGGTTCCCGGTACCGACCATGCTTCTATCGCTACCGAAGCCAAGGTGGTTAATAAACTGGCGCAGGAAGGGATCAAGAAAACCGACCTTACCCGCGAAGAGTTTCTTAAGCATGCCTGGGAGTGGACGCACAAGCACGGGGGTATTATCCTCGAGCAGCTTAAAAAGCTGGGTGCTTCATGCGACTGGGACCGTACCGCTTTCACGATGGACGAGGTTCGTTCCGAAAGTGTAATCGACGTGTTTATCGACCTTTTTAACAAAGGGCTGATTTACCGTGGCGTACGTATGGTTAACTGGGATCCTAAAGCACTTACGGCTCTTTCGGACGAAGAAGTTATTTACAAGGAAGTTCACAGCAAGCTGTACTACCTTCGTTATATGATTGAGGGTGAAGAAGGCAAATATATTGTTGTTGCCACTACCCGACCGGAGACTATCTTAGGTGATACAGCTGTTTGCGTAAACCCAAATGATCCGCGCTTCGGTTTCCTGAAAGGGAAGAAAGTGCTTGTTCCGCTCATCAACCGTGCTGTTCCTATTATCATGGACGACTATGTGGATATCGAGTTCGGTACCGGTTGCCTAAAGGTTACTCCGGCTCATGATGTGAACGACTATATGCTGGGTGAAAAGTATAACCTGCAAACAATCGATATTTTTAATGACAACGGTACGCTGAACCAACACGGCGAACAATATGCCGGTATGGATCGTTTCGATGTACGCGAAAAGATTGAAAAAGATCTTGTTGCCGCGGGTTTAATGGAAAAGATCGAAGATTACGATAACAAGGTGGGTTATTCCGAACGTACGGATGTGCCTATCGAACCAAAGCTATCCATGCAGTGGTTCCTGAAAATGACAGATCTTGCCAAACCGGCCCTGGATGCGGTAATGAATGACGATATCAAGCTTCACCCTGCCAAGTTCAAAAATACATACCGCCACTGGATGGAGAATGTGAAGGACTGGTGTATCTCCCGTCAGCTTTGGTGGGGACATCGGATTCCGGCTTACTTCTTGCCCGAAGGGGGATATGTGGTTGCATCGAATGTGGAAGATGCGCTGAAGCTTGCCAAAGAAAAGACGGGTAACAACGATCTTACGGTCGAAGACCTGCGTCAGGATTCGGACTGTCTGGATACCTGGTTCTCTTCCTGGTTATGGCCTATTTCTGTATTTGGTAATGTAATGGATAAGGATAACGAAGAGTTGAATTACTATTATCCTACCAACGACCTGGTAACTGGTCCGGATATTCTTTTCTTCTGGGTAGCTCGTATGATCATTTCCGGTTACGAATATAAGAAGGAGATGCCTTTCCGCAATGTGTATCTTACGGGTATCGTTCGCGACAAGCTGGGACGTAAAATGTCTAAATCGCTTGGTAACTCGCCGGATCCTCTTACGCTGATCGAACAATACGGAGCCGATGGCGTTCGTATGGGTATGATGATGGCGGCTCCTGCGGGTAACGATGTTCTTTTCGAAGATGCTTTGTGCGAACAGGGACGTAACTTCAACAACAAGATATGGAATGCCTTCCGTCTGGTTAAGGGATGGACGGTAGACGAAACCATCGAACAGCCCGAAGCTTCGGCTACGGCTATCCGCTGGTTTAAGATGCAATTGGACAAAACCATTGCTGAAGTGGATGATTCGTTTAGTAAGTATCGCTTGAGCGAAGCCATGATGGCCGTTTACAAACTCTTCTGGGATGAGTTCTCTTCCTGGTATCTGGAGTTAGTAAAACCAGGTTATCAACAACCTGTTGATAAGTTTACATACGAAGCAACTCTTGGCTTCTTCGACGACTTGTTAAAGTTGCTTCACCCCTTTATGCCCTTCATTACAGAGGAGTTATGGCAAGCTACTTATACCCGCAAAGAGGGTGAAAGTATCATGATGGAACGTATGCCTCAGCCCGGAACTGTTGATAACTCTTTCCTTGAAGCATTCGAAATTGTAAAAGAAATCATCGCTGGTGTACGTGCAGTCCGCCTGCAAAAGAATATTCCGAATAAGGAACCGCTTACACTTGAGGTATTGGGTGAGCATAACGATCGTTTTAATACGGTTATCGCCAAGATGTGTAACCTGACTGAAATTGTAAGGGTAGAAGAAAAAGCGGTAGGCGCGGGTTCTTTCCTTGTACGGACTACCGAATATGCCGTTCCTCTTGGCTCGATGCTTAATGTGGAAGAAGAACTGGCTAAGCTTAACGAGGAATTGACCTATCAGATTGGATTCCGTGAATCGGTACTTAAGAAGCTAAGCAACGAGAGTTTTGTTGGTAAAGCTCCTGCCAAGGTAATTGATATGGAACGCAAAAAACTGGCGGATGCAGAAAGCAAGATTAATAGTCTGCAGGATAGCATTGCTGCCTTGAAATAATTTTTCTCAAACATTGATTGACCATGAATCGTACAAGAAGAACCTTTTTTAAACAAGGATTAGCCGGCGCCCTTTTGCTGGGTGCGGCGCCCTTTGTTAAAGCCGGTGTGACCGATCCGGTAAAACCTAAAGCACCGAAGGCTGTTAACCCTTTTCGCCTGGGTATGGCGGGTTACACGTTTGTAAACTTTGATATTGACAAAACCCTCGATATCATGGAGAGACTGGATGTTCATTATCTTTGCATAAAGGATTTCCATCTTCCCCTGGACAGTACTGACGAACAGATTGCTGCTTTCCACGAAAAGCTTGCGGCTAAAAAGGTGACCGGTTATGCAGTAGGTCCGATTTATATGAAAAGCGAAGCCGAAATTGACAGGGCTTTTGCTTATGCAAAAAGGGTTGGCGTAAAGACTATCGTTGGTGTTCCCAATTACGATTTGCTTCCTTATGTTGACAAGAAGGTGAAAGAATACGACTTCAACTATGCAATTCACCTGCACGGACCTGATATTGCTACTTACCCGGATGCTACAGATGTATGGAACCATACCCATATGCTTGATCCACGTATCGGCATGTGCCTTGATGTAGGTCACGATTTACGTAACGGATGCGATCCTGTAGCTGATCTAAAGAAGTATCGTGCCCGTGTCTTTGACGTGCACATCAAAGATGTTACCGATGCTTCGAAAGCCGGTAAGGGAATTGAGTTAGGTAGGGGAAAGATTGATTTCCCAGAGCTCATCCGCATGTTGCGTGAGGTAAATTATACAGGTGTTTGCAGTCTTGAATATGAAAAAGACATGAAAGATCCGTTTCTGGGAATAGCCGAATCTATCGGATACTTCAAAGCAGTTAGCGATATCGCCTGAATAGCATAGCGTATCTTGTTTTTCCCAATGTCCTTAATTTTATAACTGAAAAAATGAAAAATACAGTATTCATCGCTTTAATTATACTGGCAAGTCTTTTAACTGCTTGCGGTTCGATTAATTACTTTGGTATTGAAACCTATAGTCCGGCAGAGATAACTTTTCCGGATAATGTGGAAACAGTTGTGATTGTGAATAATGCCGTACCTCAGCCATCTGATTTGGGATATGAGTATATACTGTTGGGAAAAATGCAGGATACGACACATCTGGTTACAGACAGCGCTTTAACAGATGCTTGCAAAGTGCTGGGTGAAGCTATAGCCGAACAGCCGTATTTTAAGGATGTTCGGCTATATCATGAACCAACCCGCCTGGATAGTCTTTTCTTTACAGACACGAAACTGACGAGCTCGCAGGTTGAGTCTATCTGTGAAGAGAGTGGCGCTGATGCGATAATCTCCATCGATCGCCTTCTTTTCAACCTGAAAAAAGATGTATATCCTCTTGGTGAAGGTTACACTGTTGGTGCTATGGAGGTACAATCGACTGCCGTGATTCGCGCTTATATACCCGGACGATCAAATTCGATGGCTACTGTCTATATGAAAGACAGCTTGTTCTGGACAGAAACCACCCCGAGTTTCAAACTCCTGGAATTATACCTTCCAAAGCCTGAAGTAGCCATACGGGAGACAGGCAAATATATGATTTCAAAAGCTTACGCAAATTTCGTTCCGCATTGGATACAGACTCAACGTTGGTATTATACGAATCAGGGAGCCAGATGGAAAGAAGCCTCGGCTTTTGCTGCCAGTGAAAAATGGGAGGAAGCGACTGCACTCTGGCGTTTGATTTATGATAGTCAGAAGAACAAGATTTACAAGGCGGAAGCTGCTTCTAACCTTGCCCTGGGATGCGAAATGACCGGGAAACTGACTGAAGCGCTTGACTGGGCTAATAAATCGGCTGCTCTTTTTAAAGCACAAACTTCGAATGAAAAGGATAATAACTTGAAACAAATCAACCTGTACGTTCAGATTCTGATTGAACGAGTACAGGCGGACAAAAAACTAAATATTCAATTTGGTGAGGAATAACAGCATGTTTTATCATTTTTTTATTACTTTTGGCAAATTATTCGAACAAGAATCAATAAGAAAAGGCATATGAGCGCAAATAATGCAAAGGTACAAGCTGTAATCGAAACTGCTATTTTGTCGGCTATCGATAAAGTAGCAATAAATGAGTCCGCCGGCTTTATCAGCGACTTATTTCTGCAGGCAGACCCTGAAAGCGGCGAATTACAGATTTATGATGACAGCGAAAAACTGCTGGACAAAATCATCATCTTCGACTGGATTAACAATTCGGAAGACGAAGAAACATTTAACAAACGTGTTTCTGTACCTGCCAAGGCTGCACTTACAGCTTTAGCCAACAAAGGCGTGTTCGACCGTGATTATTTTATGAAGCCATTGTCTGTAACATTAACAGACGACGATTTTGTTGAGATAGAAGAATTACTATTCATCGACGACGATAATCTCCGCGTTGACGATCCTTTGCTGAAGGATTTAGACTCGGATCTGGATGATTTTTTAACAAAACTTCTTTCAGATATCGATTAGACTCATTACCTTTGCACCCGAATTAAAAAAAGTTGCCGAAATAGCTCAGTTGGTAGAGCAATTCATTCGTAATGAATAGGTCGCCGGTTCGAGTCCGGCTTTCGGCTCATCATAAACAGGAAAAAATTATTCGTCGGAATATTTTTTCCTGTTTATGTTTTATCCGGAATTGGTTTCCTACACTTATACAAACAGTATACTCTAATGAAAAGAGGGTGAATCCTTAATGGATCCACCCTCTTTTTATTATCAACAGGAAACGATTAGTTGTTTTCCGGACGTAGTTTACGAACTACCATACCGGCCTGCCACATTTCGCTTTCGCGCATTTCTTTCAATTCTTCTTCAAGACCCTTACGGTAGTCTGGTTTGCTGTTTGTATCGATAGAACGCTGAGCTTCGTTACCTTTGGCAACTTCGCTGTAAAGTTCTTCAAATACAGGCTTGCTTGCATCACGGAACTTCTTCCACCAATCCAAAGCACCACGTTGAGCCGTTGTAGAGCAGTTTGCATACATCCAGTCCATTCCGTTTTCTGCTACCAGAGGCATAAGGCTCTGTGTAAGTTCTTCAACTGTTTCGTTGAATGCTTCGGAAGGAGTATGTCCATTGGCACGAAGTGTGTCGTATTGAGCAGCAAAAATACCCTGGATAGCACCCATCAATGTACCACGTTCGCCGGTTAAGTCTGAATATACTTCACGTTTGAAAGTAGTTTCGAACAAGTAACCAGAACCAACACCAATACCTAAAGCAACAACACGGTCGTATGCTTTACCTGTAGCATCCTGGAAAATAGCGTAGCTTGAGTTCAAGCCGCGACCTTGAAGGAACATACGACGAAGACTCGTACCTGAACCCTTTGGAGCAACAAGAATAACATCAACATCAGCGGGAGGAACAATCCCTGTACGTTCTTTGTAAGTGATTGCAAAGCCATGAGAGAAGTAAAGAGCCTTACCCGGAGTAAGATGTTTCTGTACAGTTGGCCAAACTTCAATCTGTGCAGCATCCGAAAGAAGATACTGAATGATCGTTGCTTTTTGGCAAGCCTCTTCGATATCAAACAACGTTTCGCCTGGTACCCAACCATCTGCAACAGCCTTGTCCCATGTTTTTGATTCCTTACGCTGACCAACGATTACATTGAATCCATTATCGCGCAGGTTAAGGCTTTGACCCGGGCCCTGTACACCATAACCAATGATTGCAATTGTTTCATTTTTCAATACTTCTCTTGCCTTTTCCAATGGAAACTCTTCGCGGGTAACAACGTTTTCTTCTACACCGCCGAAATTCATTACTGCCATTTTTTTTCTATTTTAAGATTAAAAACCAATTATACTTTATTATTTCCATGTTATTTCCGCACGACATATTGCCTTACCTGCTTCATCGCAAATAGAAGTAATATACCGGTCGGGAGTAATTTCTTTTTTATGCAAGGATAATTCCATTCCATATTTCCCCTCAGCCATATAGGCTATTTCGAAGCGGCTTACCTCTTTGTGCCTAAACATCTCGATATCGAACATATTGAGCAGATGCTCCATATACTTTATACTGTTGAAATGTCCGTTTACATCCAGGTCGCTGTAACATACCTTGTAAGGTATTCCCGGCGTATCACGCTCTGCGGCCTGAATCTTTCCCGGCTTCTCGATCGGACAAGGTTCATCCACGATAAAAGAGCCCAGGTTATTTAGCAGCAAAGATAAATCGGTTGGCTTGCGTGTTTCCAGATCAATGGCCGCCCACAAGGTACGACAATACCCGATAGCCTCTCCCGCTTCGTTTCTTATGGCAAAACAACGGCTGGTAAAGAACTTATTTATCTCTTCCACCCAGGTTGTAATAGTGAATGGCTGCAGCATGGTTGGATGAGAAATCATCTCGATGACCATTCGCGAAAGCACCCACGCACATCCCTGTTTTTTCATATCATTAAACCCGAAGCCCCTTTGTTCAGCATGCGTGCTAGATGCATGAAGCAGGTAATTGCCCATCATGGGAATTGTTACACGACCTCTGAAATCCAATAAATAAGATTCTGAAACAAAATGGAACTCTCCTATTTTACTCATGATAGTCTGCTTCTTTTTCCAGTCTTTTCTTTTCCATTAAAGAAAGCATGTCGCTCAAACGTTCGACCTTGCTTTTATTAATGGCTATTCTTCCTGAGCGGATAAATTGCAAAACACCGATCGATTCGCTTAATTCTTTAAATAAAGCCTGTGTTTCAACATAATGTCCGGTCTTTTCCAGCACAACGCATACTTCATTAATTTCCAGAATACGGGCATTGTGTTTCCGGATAAGTTCTTCGACAGATCCCATCTTCAGAAACAATTCGGTACTTAACTTATACAAAGCTATCTCCTGAAAAACAAGATCTTCGTCCGTATTGTAAAATGCCTTTAGGATATCCACCCGCTTATCAATCTGCTTAACTATTTTATCGATTGTAGATTCGTCCGAAAAAGTAGTTATGGTGAACTTGTGTATTCCTTGCAATGCCGAAGGAGATACCGACAACGTTTCAATGTTTAGTTGACGACGGGTAAAGATAATCGTGATCTGATTAAGTAACCCGACGATATTCTCCGAAAAAATAGTAACGGTATATAATGTTTTATCTGACATAGTATTTCCTCCCGTTTTTATTGATTATCACCCATAATGATATTAGTCACGCATGTTCCGGCGGGCACCATCGGATAAACCATCCCTCTTTCTTCCACTTCTGCCACCAACAGATAGGGGCCGTCGTGCGAAAGCATTTCCTTGATAGCTCCATCCAGTTCTTCACGCTCGTATATATGCTTTGCGGCAATTTTATAAGCCGCGGCAATGGCAACAAAATCAGGGTTCTCCATGATGGTTGCGGAGTAACGCTCCTTATAGAAAAGCTCCTGCCACTGACGAACCATTCCAAGGAAGTTGTTATTAAGGATGATCATTTTTACGTTAAGATGTTCCTGCATAATAGTACCAAACTCCTGTATAGTCATCTGAATACCACCATCGCCACAGAACATACAAACTTCACGGTTTGGTGCTCCCACCTTTGCTCCAATGGCCGCAGGTAAACCAAAGCCCATGGTTCCCAAGCCTCCGCTGGTAACCACACTTCGGGTTTGCTTGTATTTAAAATAACGAACTGCCATCATTTGATTCTGACCTACATCCGTTACAAGAATTGCATCATTGTTGGTTGCTTCGGAAACCCGGCGTATCACCTCTCCCATCCTCAACATGCCTGACTTTGGAAAAAGTTCATCCTGAATAACCTTCTCGTCTTCCTCTTTTTCGTCGATCTTAAATGAATCTACCCATTCGGTATGTTTGGCCGGCGTAATCAATTCCGTTATAGCAGCTAAAGTATACTTGGCATTGCCAGCCACCGGAACTGCAGGAATCACATTCTTTCCTATCTCGGAAATATCAATATCAAAGTGAATTATCTTAGCCTGTTTGGCATAGGTCTTTAAATCTCCCGTAACACGGTCGTCGAAACGCATACCAATGGCAATCAGCACATCGCATTCATTGGTTTTACGGTTAGGCCCTACATTTCCATGCATTCCCAACATGCCCTTATTCAAATGAAAATCGGTAGGCATTGCCGAAAGTCCAAGCACGGTAGCAGCCGCAGGAATATCCGCCTTTTCAAGGAAAGTCATCAGTTCTTTTTCTGCATTGCCGATCACAACCCCTTGTCCTACTAAGGCAAACGGTTTTTTAGCATTGTTAATTAAGTCGGCAGCCTCGGCGATAAGATCCATATCCAGATCTGGAACCGGCTGATAGCTGCGGATATAATCCACCTTCTCGTATTTATAATCGACCAATCCGATCTGCGCATCTTTAGCAAAGTCTATCACTACCGGACCCGGACGACCCGTCGACGCAATATAAAAAGCTCTGGAAATAGCCCAGGCGATTTCTTCTGGTTTACGAATCTGATAAGACCATTTACTGATAGGTTGTGTTATACCCACCACATCGGTTTCCTGAAACGCATCCGTGCCAAGCAAAGGAGAAGCAACCTGACCTGTTATCACAACGATAGGTGTACTGTCCATCATTGCATCGGCAATACCTGTAATGGCATTGGTTGCAGCCGGACCGCTGGTTACCAGGGCAACCCCCACTTTTCCATTTACACGGGCATATCCTTGCGCAGCATGGGTTGCCCCTTGCTCGTGCCGGACCAATATATGTCTAATCTGATCTCTGAAATCATACAGGCAATCATATACTGGAATAATAGCCCCCCCGGGATACCCGAAAATTGTATCAACGCCTTCTGCGATCAAAGTGCGTAAGAAGGCTTCCGATCCGGTTATTTTTTTTGTTTCCATACCATTAATGCTTCTTTGTTCTGCGTGTTTAATCTTCTACTATTCTTACTGCTCCTTTATCGGCAGAGCTTACCATTTTAGCATAGGCACGTAGAGCCTTTGATACCGTACGCTGGCGAACCTGAGGAGTAAATGCCTTTGCTCCGCGGGATTCTTCTTCGATTCGTCGTTCTGCCAGTTCCTCGTCTGCAAGTTTCACCCGAATAGAACGCTCGGGTATATTTATTTCTATGATGTCGCCATTACGAACCAACCCGATGGCTCCGCCCGCTGCTGCTTCCGGAGACACATGGCCGATAGACAATCCTGAGGTTCCACCACTGAAACGTCCGTCGGTTATTAAGGCGCACTCTTTTCCTAAATGTCTTGATTTGATATAGGTTGTCGGATAAAGCATTTCCTGCATACCTGGTCCACCCTTTGGACCTTCGTACGTAATAACAACCACATCGCCCGCCACAACCTGATTCCTCAGAATAGCATCGCATGCGGCATCCTGCGAATCAAATACTTTGGCAGGACCAGAGAAACGGAAAATACTTTCGTCTACACCCGCTGTTTTTACAACACAGCCACCTTCGGCAATGTTTCCATACAATACAGCTAATCCGCCATCTTTTACGTAGGCATGCTCCACATCCCTGATACAACCCGAAACACGGTCGGCATCCAATGTTTTATATGCAGATTCCTGCGATCCCATAACCAGATTAAACTTTCCTGCCGGCGCACTCTTATATAATGCTACCGCCATTTCGTCCGGATTCGATTTAGTAATGCTCATTGCCTCCACTGCTTCAGCCAGCGTTCTTCCATCGGCGCGTTTCACCGAACCATCAACAAGTCCCGCTTTCAGAAGTTCATCCATAATTCCAAGAATTCCACCAGCCCGGTTTACGTCCTGTACATGGTAAGGAGAACTGGGAGCCACTTTACAGATTACAGGAATCTTACGGGAAAGGGCATCGATATCCTTCATGGTGAAATCCACTTCGGCTTCATGCGCAACAGCCAAAAGGTGAAGAACCGTATTGGTAGAACCTCCCATTGCAATATCAAGCGCCATTGAATTCAGAAAAGCCTGTCGTGTGGCGATCGACCGTGGAAGGACCGAATCGTCTCCGTCGCGGTAATATTTATAAGCATTTTCAACAATTAACTGAGCTGCGTTTTCAAACAAACGTTTACGGTTACCATGAGTGGCAACGATTGTTCCGTTACCCGGTAAAGCCAGACCAAGCGCTTCGTTTAAGCAGTTCATCGAGTTGGCTGTAAACATTCCTGAACAGCTTCCGCAAGTAGGACAAGCGGAATGTTCAATGCGTGAAACCTGTTCATCGCTCACCGTATCGTCTGCGGCATCCATCATTGCATCTATCAGATCGAGAGCTTTTCCGTCCAGTTCGCCAGCTTCCATTGGTCCGCCCGATACAAATATGGTTGGAATATTCAGACGCATGGCAGCCATCAGCATACCCGGAGTAATTTTATCGCAGTTACTGATACAGATCATGGCATCGGCTTTGTGCGCATTCACCATATACTCCACACTATCAGCAATAATATCTCTGGAAGGAAGCGAATACAACATACCGTCGTGTCCCATGGCGATACCGTCGTCAATTGCAATTGTATTGAATTCTGCGGCAAAGCAACCCAGCTCCTCAATTCTCTTTTTTACCATTTGACCGATATCATGCAAGTGCATATGACCCGGAACAAATTGGGTAAAAGAGTTTACGATTGCTATAATAGGTTTGCCAAACTGATCTTCTTTTACACCATTGGCGCGCCACAAGGCACGGGCTCCGGCCATACGACGGCCTTGTGTACTATATGAACTTCTCAACGGATTTTTCATCTTTCCTTTTATTTATCGTTCTTATTTTTTAATAAAAAAGCCCTTCTCTACAGAGAAAGGCTTTAAGAATTTCTTACAACACGCAATTCCTTACACACCTTTCTCCTTATCTTCTAATGACTAGAAGAACCACCACGAGAATAATGCTATGTAGAACGCCGTTAATCATATTTCGTTTATTCAATATTTATGATGGCGCAAATGTAGAACATTATTTTTTACTTGCAAAGAATTCATCATTTTTTTATTGTTTTTTCTTTCAATTATAAATAAAAAAAGGCGGATTACGTTCCAGTTTAATATAAAAACCTGCATATATAGGCTAAATCAACAGGAAACAGCCTTCTTTAGAGGCGTTAATTTAAGGGTAAGACTGTTAATCTATAAAAGCGAAAACAATTAATTTGTATCTTTGCCCGGTTTTGTAACCGGAAACATCTCCATTCGTAATGCAGATGAAATAAGGGTCTACGTTCTTATTAATAATAGTAAGGAATAAACAGGCGAACTCCTCTGTTCCTTATAATGATAAATAAACTGGAAGGATGAAACATTATAATTTCGATGAGATAATTGACAGACGAGGTACCAACTGTGTAAAAGTGGATGCGCTGATTGAGCGTTACGGGAATGAAAACCTCACTCCCCTATGGGTTGCCGATATGGATTTCCGGACCCCCGATTTTATAGTAGATGCCCTGAAGGAACGTTGCAACCATGAAGTATTTGGATACACATTTGCCGGCGACAGCTACTTCGAAAGCATTATCAACTGGGTCGATTACAAGCATAACTGGAAAATCCAGCGTGAATGGTTAACCTATATACCCGGCATCGTAAAAGGAATCGCCTTCGCACTGCAGTGTTTTACCAACCCTGGCGATAAGGTTATCATCCAGCCACCGGTATACCACCCGTTTCGGATTGTACCCGAAAAGATGAAGCGTGAAATGGTTTATAATCCGCTTAAACTAGTCGACGGGATCTACCAAATGGATTTCGATCAGCTGGAGTCTGTTATTGACGGTTGCAAAGTGCTTATTTTATGTAATCCTCATAATCCGGCCGGAATTGTATGGGACAATGAAACGTTGGCTAAGCTGGCCGATCTATGTGCAAAGCATGGCGTATTGGTAATATCGGACGAAATTCATGCAGAGCTTACATACCCTCAGTTTCCACACCATCCGTTTGCCGCAGCTTCGGAAGCAGCCGCAAACAACTCTATCACATTTATGGCTCCAAGCAAGACATTTAATATTGCAGGAATCGTAAGCTCGTACGCCATTGTCCCGAATAAAGATATAAGAGAGAAATTTTACTCATTTCTGGAAGCCGGAGAATTTAATGACGGTACTATTTTTGCGTACGAAGCCACTACAGCCGCCTATTCTTACGGGGCAGAATGGTTGCAACAGATGCGCACTTATATAATGGAAAATGTTCGTTTTGTAGATACTTTCTTAAAAACAAAACTCCCTAAAATAAAGGCCTACGAGCCACAGGCCTCATTTTTGATCTGGCTGGATTGCAAAGAACTTGGCTTATCCCAGTCCGAACTTGTAAAACTCTTCCGCGACAAGGCGGGTCTTGCGTTGAACGATGGGACTATATTTGGAAAAGAAGGAGAAGGTTTTATGCGTTTGAACATTGGCTGCCCCCGTTCTGTTATAGAAGAGTCACTGAACCGATTAAAGAAAGCGGTTGAACAAAAATAATTTAGTATCTTTGCAAACATTTTTTCAATATACATTAAAATAAAAACAAATGAAAATTGCAGCAAATAAGTTCGTTTCGGTTACTTACGACCTGAACGTTGGTGAAGGCGGAGAACAGGAATTGATGGAAAGAGCATCTGTTGAAGCCCCTCTTAGCTTTATTTTTGGCACGGACTCCATGCTCCCTGCATTCGAAAAAGCTTTAGCTGGTCTGGAAGTTGGCGGAAAGTTTGACTTTTCTCTGTCTCCTGCCGATGCCTATGGCGAATATGATGATGAACACGTTCTTGACCTTCCAAAACATATCTTCGAAGTAGATGGCAAATTCGACGACGAGATGATTCAGGAAGGCAATACTGTTCCTATGATGGATTCAAACGGAAATCGTTTGAACGGTTCTGTACTTGAAGTTGGAGAAGAAACCATTAAAATGGACTTCAATCATCCGCTTGCAGGCGAAACTTTACACTTTACAGGTGAAGTACTTGACGTACACGAACCAACTGCCGAAGAACTTGCCAAATTACTTGCTCCTGCAGGTGGTTGCAGTTGCGGAAGCGACGGCGAAGGTTGCGGAAGCGGTTGCGGATGTGGCTCGGAAGAAAAAGAAGAAAGCGGTTGTGGTTGCGGAAGCGGTTGCGGCTGTCACTAATTAAGAAATAGTAACGAAAGGGCAACCGCAAGGCTGCCCTTTGTAATTTTCATACTACTGATTATGATGAACTCTTTCGGAAATTTATTCAGGTTAACTTCGTTCGGCGAATCGCACGGAGCAGGCATTGGCGGAGTTATCGACGGTTGTCCCGCAGGCATTGAACTGGACATGACGTTTATTCAGAATGAACTGAACAGGCGCAAGCCCGGACAGTCAAAAATCACTACACCACGGAAAGAAGCCGATGAGGTAACATTTCTTTCGGGTGTCTTTGAAGGAAAGACTACAGGCACCCCCATCGGATTCATTATCTGGAACGACAATCAGCATTCGGCGGATTACGACAATATGAAGGAAGTATTCCGACCTTCACATGCCGATTATACCTACCAGACTAAATATGGCATCCGCGATCACCGTGGAGGTGGACGTTCATCTGCCCGCGAAACCATAGCGCGCTGTGTGGCAGGAGCCATTGCCAAACTTGCATTAAAACAGGAAGGTGTAAATATCCAGGCATTCACTTCGCAAGTGGGTACTTTAAAACTGGATAAATCCTATCAGGAGTACGACTTGAGTCTTACAGAAAGTAATGCCGTTCGCTGTCCGGATATGCAAATGGCCGCCGAGATGGAAGAACTTATTGCCGAAGTAAAATCCCAGGGAGATACCATTGGAGGTGTTATAACCTGTGTTATCAAAGGAACGCCGGTTGGACTTGGTGAACCTGTTTTCGGAAAGTTGCATGCAGCACTGGGCAGTGCCATGTTAAGCATCAACGCCGTAAAGGGTTTCGAATACGGCGACGGTTTCGAAGCGGCTCTTTACCGTGGCTCCGAACGAAACGACCGTTTCTATAACGACAACGGTAAAATCAATACACGCACAAATTATTCCGGAGGTATCCAGGGAGGTATATCAGACGGACAGGATATCTATTTCCGCGTTGCTTTTAAATCGGTTGCCACCATTTTAATGGAACAGCAAACGGTTACCAAGACCGGAGAAGAAACTATTCTGAAAGCAAAAGGCCGTCACGACCCATGTGTACTGCCTCGCGCGGTACCCATTGTGGAAGCCATGGCAGCCATGACCATACTGGATTACCTGCTGCTTCAGAAAACAAGAGGTTAATTTATTACCGAATAAAAAACCGGATAACAGTCTTTTACGTAAAGAAACTGTTATCCGGTTTTTTTATTTTAAAGCATTACCCTATTCGTGATGATAAGGTTCGTTATTAAGAATTGTCATTGCCCTGTAAATCTGTTCCACAAAGATAAGACGAATCATCTGATGCGAGAATGTCATTTTGCTAAGGGATATTTTTTCCGAAGCCGCTTTATAAACAGCCTCACTAAAACCATACGGTCCGCCGATAACAAAAACCAGTCGCTTGGGAACAACATGCATCTTCCGTTCTATGTATGTGGCAAACTCCATGGAGGTAAAAGACTTTCCATGTTCATCAAGTAAAACCAGGTAATCTCCCGGTTGTAACGTCTTTAAAATCAATTCTCCTTCTTTCTCTTTCTGCTGATCTTCCCGTAAGTTTTTTACATTCTTAATATCGGGTATCACTTCCATTTCGAAGGGTATATAATGAACCAGTCTGTTCTTGTATTCATTAATCGCATCCACAAAATACGCGGCGTCAGTTTTACCAATTACTACGAGTGAAATCTTCATCTACCTATATTTAACCTGTTTAAGGGGCTAAGTTACGCTAAAAATATATACCTTTGTATGCTAGAACACAAAAAAGGAGAAAGCTATGAGAAGAATTACCTTTATGTTGTCGCTACTGATTCTTTCACTGAGTATTTATGCAGCGAATGTGAATCCTATTTCCTCTGCTTTTACAAGCGGAAATGCCTCAGCACTCGAAAACAGTATGGATAAAGAAGTAGATTTTGTTCTGTTGTCCAATACTAAAAATTGCTCTGGAAGAGAGGCCGTTCAGTTACTTGCCGAATTCTTTGCATCCAATAAGCCTAGTGGATTTACTATTGTACACCAGGCAGAAAAAACAACTACGGGATTTTACGTGGGTAAACTAACCTGCGGACAATCAAGTTACCGTGTAAACATTACGTACAAAATCTCGGGAGATTCAATTTTAATACAATCAATCAGAATAGAATAAATTATAGATGGAACATTTAATAGACGAGCTTATTAAATTAGCTTTTGCTGAAGATGTTGGTGATGGTGATCACACCACCCTTTCATGTATCCCGGATACTGCCATGGGCAAATCTCAGCTAATCATTAAAGAGGATGGCGTACTTGCTGGTATCGAAATGGCAAAACGAATTTTCCATTATTTCGACCCAAGTCTGAAGGTTACAGTCTTTATTAACGACGGAGCAGAGGTTAAGGTTGGCGATATAGCATTGAAAGTGGAAGGAAAGGTTCAGTCTCTTTTGCAGACCGAACGCCTGATGCTGAACGTAATGCAACGCATGAGTGGTATTGCCACAACAACACGTAGTTATGTAAAATTGCTGGAGGGAACAAAAACCCGCGTATTGGATACCCGCAAAACAACTCCGGGTATGCGCATGATCGAGAAAGAAGCCGTTAAGATTGGCGGAGGCGTAAACCATCGCATCGGTCTTTTCGACATGATACTGCTTAAGGATAATCACGTGGACTTTGCCGGTGGTATCACCCAGGCCATTACCCGCGCGCAGGAATACCTGAAGGCTAAAGGCAAAGATTTAAAGATTGAAATCGAGGTCCGTAATTTCGACGAGCTAGAAGAAGCCATGCAAGTAGGCGGTATCGATCGCATTATGCTTGATAACTTCAATATTGAAAATACAAAAGAGGCTGTTCGCCGTATTGCCGGACGTTTCGAAACCGAATCATCGGGAGGAATTACTTTCACCACATTGCGTGCCTATGCCGAATGTGGCGTAGACTATATCTCTGTTGGCGCCCTTACCCATTCGGTAAAGAGTCTCGACATGAGCTTGAAAGCATTCTAATAAATACAAACAAATACCTAAAAAGCGTATTCCTTTACCGGAATACGCTTTTTTATTACAGCCTCAGGTCATTGCATATCTAAACCCGTCGTCTATAGTTGATTCAAACACATAGCTCAATCACAACCTATAACCTAAAGTAAACAATAACAGAGTATTTGATGCTCTAAGCTTATTGTGTGCTCCATCTATAGGAAGAATACATTTTCCAGCATCTTTGAAATCTATCAGATAGGATGCATTAACTCCTATAACCAGTCTCTTCACCTCTCTATTAATCCCCATCTCAATTTTCATTCCTGGAATAATAGATGCCATTTTATAACCTTCACTCAAATACGACTTATTGTTATCTGTTGAACTTGTCAGCACATCAGCTTTTAGGCCAGCACCTAAATATAAATGGCTTTTCTCAAAAGGATATCTAATTCTTAAACTGGTATTTAAATGTAGATAATCCCATTTTCCTTTTATTGGAATAGTATTCACAGGGTGTGTATTTTCATCCAATTGAATGATATTATCTGTCCCTCCTTTCTGAATGTAACCAATTCCGCTTGATAGATAAAAATAACGATGTTCAAGATAGTCGCATCCCAATAATAAAGAATATGTATAAAGATTATCATTCAATAAATTGAATTTGGTAGAATTTATTGATGAAATTGAAAGTCCATTCTCAATTTTAATCACCTGAGAAGAGAGTAAAGATAAATTTAACAGGGTCAGCAGAAGACAAATAATTACTTTTTTCATATCACTTATGTCTTTATAGGATGAATAACGAATATATCTCTTTAATATTTTAAATTACTAATAAAATTTCAATCTTTCCTGTTTTTAAGTGATATCATCACATCTAATATTACTTATGTGAGTAAGTAGATGTATCAACTAGTTCAAAAAGTTAAATAACTATAAAATTCTTATTTAAATAAATTTGTATATAAAAAATACCATATTTGTCATATTCAAATTTTAAAACTAACCATTATGAAAAAGTATTTATTATTTCTACTAGCTTTACTAGTCATCTCATCATGCTCTAGCGATGAAAAAGATTTTTTATTGAACGATCAACTTAACACTAACGCTCAAACCGTTGTTGTTGAAGACACAACAGATGTGATTAGCATTGACTCTTTATTCAGACTTGCGGTTGAATTACAACGTAATGATCCAAATTATCTTTTTGACAAAAAAGATAATCCTATTATTACAAAGTCTTCCCAATCAACATTTGTGGGACCTATTACAACATTTGGTTACACAACTGTTAGCGTAAGAACAGGTATGGAAAACAAGAAAGTTATGTTTCCTACAAGTCAATATGGTTTAATTGCTAATAAAATTTATATTGTTGATTTTTGTGAAGCAAGAAAGACAATAACTCTTCCTAGTGGAGCTTTAACCGTAACAGGAATACCATCCCCAAATTGTGGTTTTAATCCTGTAACTTCTCAAACGCGGGGATGTTCATCATATCAAGAAGGTACAACACTTTACATGACAACAAACTTAACCCATGTCAAATACGATGCATTAGGAATACTGATTGACAAATGGATCCCAGTAAATCCGAGTAACCTTGAGTGGGTTTATGCCTATATAATTCCATAAGCCACTTCTAATCTCATAAAAGCACAATTCAATTTGACAATTTGTTCATCTAAAATAATAGGTTATTTAATAATAGGAGAGAATAAATTCTCTCCTATTATAATTGTTAAAACCAATAGAATAAAGTATGAAATGACGGCTTTCAAATGCATATCTTTGAGTTCGAATTGCCAAAGTATTTAACAAAACAACAATGAAGCAGAAAGCAAAACTTTGGCTCATTGTAGCTGGTCTTATCTCGTTGATGAGCTGTAATAAATTAGAAGGAAAAACAGACTCTGATATCGGCACCTTTGCTAAAGGTGCAAATATCAGCTGGCTCCCTCAAATGGAAAAAAGTGGGTATATTTTTTGGTTCTTCGTCACTTTTGGTGCAAGATATTATATTAAGCCTCTCATTTCTGGTGTTATGTAGACTTTTTATCCGATTTAATAAATGGCTTATCAAAAATGCATGTATAATCTTGATTGGATAAGCATTTGAAACTGTTTGCTTGCACCTAAAGTGACGAAGAACCAATGTTTTCACAGCACACTCTGTCACCTGTCACTTTTAGGGTTTAATCTTCTCATTTGCAATAGAATAATGGGTGACAGATGCCTTTTTCATCCCTCACCCCATCTTACACCTCCCATACCCCATTACTCAGGGAAGCAACCAAGCTTATCTTTATAATAAGCACATAAAATTTTCTGCCTGTAATTAAGCTCAACTATAAAGGAAACTAATTGTAAGACAATACTATAAAACATTTTTTCCTTAAGGAAAGTATTCGTTTGATAACTGTCGTTATGCTTGTTGACAACTGTCGACAAGCATAACGACAGTTATCAACATCCTTAACGACAACTGTCAATCGAATCAATCCTTTAACCTTTCGTAATTAAACACAAGCTCAAATTATTTATTCCCCTAGTAAACAAAGCTAATTCCTAACGGAAAACCGTAATATATACCTATTGATTGTAAGCGTCTCCGCGATACCATCTTGCATGGTTTGATTGAAGATCTTCTAGTATACAAAACAGCTTCTTCGTCACTTTTGGTGCAAGATATTATAGTAAGCCTCTCATTTCTGGTGTTTTGTAGACTTTTTTCAGATTTAATAAATGGCTTATCAAAAATGCATGTATAATCTTGATTGGATAAGCATTTGAAACTGTTTGCTTGCACCTAAAGTGACAAAGAACCTATTTTTTACAACGACAATGGGGTTAAAAAGGACTATATCCAGATATTAAACGATCACAGGATAAATTCAGTTCGCCCTCATACATGGGTAGATCTATCTATTAATCCAGCGCTTAAAAATAAATGGATAGATGAATCGGATACTTAATTCTGAAGCTTGTATTCAAATGTAGATAATCCTATTCCTTCAGAATATTGCCTACATTGCTCAACAAATATAATATTTTAATCAGTATGACTAATTTATCACACGTTAATTATTGTTGGATTAATTATTTGCTTTATATTTGTTGCGGACAAATCAATCAATTATCATAAACTATGAAAGCAATAATCAACTACCTCTTAATTTCTGGCATAATAAGTTTAGTTTTCTTTTCTTGCAGTAATGGAGATGATCACCCATCATCCGGGCAAGATTCTTATTTAAATGGTGTGTATGAAAATACGGATGCTTCGCTGAAGCTTTTAAACTTTACATTTAATGGTGTAACCTTAAGTGATAAAAAAGTAGCTTTTAAGACTGAAGATCTGAAAATAGCTTCAATTACCTTTTACAGTGTAATTGAAGGGGAGGCTGAATCTCAGATAAAAAATGTATCAATCGAAAAATCTGATACCGGATATCGTTTTGAAGGCTTATATACAGCCAAAAGTAACCAAGCATTTAGATATTCAGGCAAAATAGCTGGTGAATCGTTTGGAAAACAAACGCTTACCCTAAAATTAGATAAGCAATAAAAAAGTTCTTATTTACCAGATAATTAAAACACTCTACTATAAATGGAGAAAATTTGTGTGGACTTTTACTTCAAAAAGCACATACTTTTTGAAAGGTTTCTCGTGACTTTTTATGTCAAATGTAGTTGAGAATTCAATCGTAAAAGTATATTTTCAGATCATAGTTGGATTATTCCCAAAGATATATGAATTGTTTTTCAATCCTATAAGAAACGTTTTCCAAAGATATATGTTTGAAGTTCAAATCATATATCTTTGGAAAACCCAATTGGTAAGGATTCAAATTGTCGGTCCGGCATCTGAATCCTGTTTTATATTTTCTGTAAATGTTTTACCCGAAAAGATCTTTCACCCTTCACTTACTACCACTCCATCCGAAAAGCGGTACCATTCTCCGCTTTCTGGACAAGATGCACGGCCGTTGTAATCGAAATCAAGCTTAAGTCCGTATTTGCTTACCCAGCCTAGCTGCCTGGCTGGATTGCCTACCACAAGAGCAAAGGGTGGAACGGGTCTGGTTACTACGGCTCCGGCACCTACCAGGGCATAGCTTCCGATGGAATTTCCGCATACAATCGTAGCATTGGCTCCAATAGATGCTCCTTTTCCTACATGAGTTTGCAGGTATTCATCCTTCCGGCTGATAAAGCTTCGGGGATTTATAACATTCGTAAATACACAGGAGGGTCCAAGAAAAACATCATCTTCGCAGGTTACGCCGGTGTAGATGGAGACATTGTTCTGTACTTTTACACCATTGCCTAGAACTACGCCGGGCGAAACAACCACGTTTTGTCCGATATTGCAATTGTTACCAATCGAGCATCCTTCCATAATATGGCAAAAGTGCCATATACGGGTTCCTTCGCCAATAGTACAGCCCGGGTCTATTACGGCGGTTTCGTGAGCCTTATAATTTTCCATATGCTTTATTAATCGTTGCCAAGTTCAATAACTTCGAGGTCTTTAAGTTGTTTTCCGTCAATAACAAAACGCATCAGTGTCCTTACCTGGTGGAAGCCGCTTTTTCCTGCTGCTCCCGGATTAAGATGCATGCATTTTAGCTTCTGATCGTATTGCGCTTTCAGTATATGACTGTGCCCTGCTATGAAAATCTGCGGCGGATTAGCATACAGTTCTTCCCGTATCTCCGGGGCATATCTTCCGGGATATCCTCCGATATGTGTAATCACCACTTCCATCTCTTCCGCTTTAAAACGGAGTACCCGCGGATATTGTATACGGAGCGAATAACCGTCGATATTACCGTACACGGCACGCAATGGCTTAAGGGAAGCGAGCTGAAGTGCCAGAGTATCAGAACCAATGTCGCCTGCATGCCATATTTCATCGCAATCGGCAAAATAAGTTGCATAGCGGTTGTCCCAGTAAGCATGTGTATCCGAAAGAAGTCCAATTTTAATCATTTCCGTATCGTTGTTATCACAAAAGTACCTATATTTACGGACAACAAGTGTCTAACTATGGAAAATTCATACAAATACTTTAAAAGGGATATCAGCTGGCTATCTTTCAACTACCGGGTTTTGCTGGAGGCGGAAGATGAAACGCTGCCTGTGTATGAACGGATTAAATTTTTATCGATTTACTCTTCGAACCTCGAGGAGTTTTACGAAATACGCGTTGCAGAACACCGGGGCGTAATTATAAAAAAGCAGTATGCCGACGAGAGTTATACCGAAGCCGAACAAACGCTCGAGGAGATTACGCAGGAAGTTAACCGCCAGCAAAGAGAATACTATCGTATCTTCTCTGATCTTGTTCTTCCGGAGTTAAATAAAGAAAACATATTCCTGTATCAGAATTGTGTGCCGGAGCCGTACCACGAAGACTTTGTCCATAATTTCTTTAATGAAGAGATTTTCCCGTTTCTTTCGCCGGTAATGATTCAGGCCGGCGAAATAAGAACATTCATTCGCGACCGCCGGCTCTATCTGGTGATACGGATGATAAAGCGTAGCAAACGGCTAAACGATCCGGATTATATTCCGGAATATTATTACGCGCTGATGAAGATTCCATATGCCAAGGTTCCCCGGTTTATTGAACTGCCGGAACACGAGGGGAAACACTACGTTATTTTCATCGACGATATTATCCGCGCCAATCTTTCCAGTATTTTCCCCGGATACATTATCGACAGTTGCTATAGCATTAAGATATCAAGGGATGCGGATATTTACATAGAAGACGAGAAAGCAGGCAATATAGTGGAGAAGATCCGCAAAAAAGTAAAGAAACGTAAGATAGGCGCTTTGAGTCGTTTTATGTATGATCGTGCCATGCCCGACGATTTCCTTTTGTTTATTTGCGATGCCTTCGGTATAGTTCACGACGATTTGGTTGTGGGCGGTCGGTATCTGAATCTGCAGGACTTAAGCAAGTTTCCCAATCCAAGGGGTAAGGAACTGGAAGCAAAGCCTCTTTTGCCGATGCGTATTCCTTATCTGGATGAGATCGGTTCGGTTTTAAAGGCAATCAAAAAACAGGATGTGTTGCTGCACTTTCCGTATCAGTCGTTCGACTACCTGATTCGGATGCTTATGGAGGCTGCTTTCGATCCCAAAGTAGACGAAATAAAGATTACACAATACCGCGTGGCCGAAAATTCGGCTGTGATAAATACCTTGATCAGTGCGGCTCAGAACGGAAAGAAAGTGACTGTCTTTGTAGAATTGAAGGCTCGCTTTGATGAAGAGAACAATATGCTTACCGCCGAAAAGATGACGCAGGCGGGTATACGGATTATTTATAGTATCCCCGGACTGAAAGTGCATGCCAAGGTTGCGGTTATTATTCGTAAAGATACCAGGGAAGGGGTGCAACGTAAACATTTCGCATACCTCAGTACTGGCAATTTTAACGAGAAGACGGCTAAGATTTATTCTGATATAGCTTTGCTTACGGCGCAGACAGAATTGGTTAATGATATTAATAAGGTTTTTGCCATTTTGGAAGGGCGTATCTGCGAAGCTACTTTTGCGCATTTGCTGGTTGCCAGGTATAATATGGTTCCGACATTGGTACATATGATACAGCGTGAAATCGAGCATGTAAAGGAGGGTAGAAAGGGTCGGATTATATTGAAGATGAACGGACTGCACGACAGGGCAATGATCGACGAGCTTTATAAGGCAAGCGAACAGGGTGTAGAGATTGATTTACTTGTTCGCGGAATCTGTTGCCTTATTCCTAATCAGCCTTACAGCCGGAATATTCATATTACCCGGATTGTTGACATGTTTCTGGAACATTCTCGTATCTGGTATTTTTATAATGACGGGAAGGATGACTTGTTCCTGACATCGGCCGACTGGATGCAACGTAATCTAAGCAGACGTATCGAAACGGCGTTTCCTATTCTGGATACTCCTATCAAGGAAGAGATTATTGATATACTCCGTATTCAGTTACAGGATAATGTAAAGGCTTGTCTGATCGACGAGAAGCTGACAAACGTTTTTAAATGGGATGATAATCCTGTTAAGACACGTTCTCAGGTGGCTATTTACAATTACCTGAAACAACGTTATGCTCCACACCAGGGTTAACTGCCTAAAGCAGCTTAACCTCTTCCGGCAGATAACCGGAACGGATGCGCCATTCCTGAGGATATAAGTTATTTGCTCTGTTCCCCAGGTGTTTTACAAAGCCTAAAGGAGCGCCTTTGTAGGTAAGTAATACGTATCCCTTGGGAAGATCGGAGGATAACACAAGCGCTTCTTTCCGAAGGTATTTGATGGCTTCTTCCCAACTTATCTCGGCGCTGACAAAGGCTTCGCGGTTAAGTACGGACGAAAGGGCTAACGACTGATCCGGCACTACGTCTTTTCCTTTTATCTCCCCCAGACAAATACCGGCGCTAACCACCCGAAGGGAAGTGTAGAGTTGTTGCAACACGGGATAATAAGTTGTAGGGAATGCCCGTACAGTTTCTCCGCGAACTTCCACTTGATAGTGCGCTGGATCCTGAATCCAGTTCGCGGTTACAGGAGGTATTACAGGAGCTTTCCCTTTTTCCTTGCCTTTTTTGTCTTTGGAATTTCGTTTAGAAGGACCGTCTTCTTCTTCATTTTTCCTTAATACCGCAAGGAAGAAGCCTTCGCCTTTGGTTTTATGGGGAAAGAAGCGGTACACAGGATTGGTATATTTCAGAGGACCGGATATATTCCATGCTTTATCTGTCTCCACAGAAAGAGGTTCGGCTCCCAGGTTGTCTATTATGTATTGAATATTTTCTTCGTCTTCTTCTGTGTTATAGGTACAGGTGCTGTAAATAAGAAGACCTCCGGGCTTTAACGCCTCCCACACGTCATGAAGGATGCGACGCTGTCTGCCTGCACACAATTCAACATTGGCAGGACTCCACTCGTCCATACTCCCTGCATCTTTCCGGAACATGCCTTCGCCGGAACAGGGTACATCGGTAACAATTACATCAAAAAGGTGGGTTAGTTTCCCTATATCCTTTGGGTCATTATTGGTAACAATGGATGCCGGATATCCCCATTTACTAAGGTTTTCGGCCAGAATGTGACTCCGTGTACGGATTATTTCGTTACTTACCAGCAGACTTCCTTCGGGCAGAACCGACAGAAGATGGGTGGATTTTCCTCCGGGCGATGCGCAAAGGTCCAGACAAACAACCGGCGAAGCTACGTGCTGTTTGATGGCTTGTTCAAGAAACATGGAAGAAGCCTCCTGAACATAATATACACCGGCATGAAAGAGCGGATCGAAAGTAAACGAGAGCCGTTCAGGAAGATAGTAACCGGTTTCGCACCAGGAAACAGGTTCTCCCGAAGGTACATGGTTACTTTTCTTTCGGTTCATACGGATGCTTACAGGCGAATCGGCAAGCAATGCTTCTTCCAGCTGATCGTATTCGTCACCCATAATTGCCTTGGTTCTCGTAATAAATTCCGGGGGAAATGCCATTGTAGTCTATAATTTGGCGTAAAAGTACTATTTTTGTAAAAAAAACAGGTATGCAAGCGTCACTATTTCTTATCCCGGTTCCACTGGGAGATACAGATCACCGGAAGGTATTGCCAGAATATAACAAAGATATCATCCTGCAGATAAAACATTTTGTTGTGGAAAATGTGCGTACGGCGCGAAGGTTCCTTAAGAAGACTGCTCCTGAAATCGTAATTGATGAGCTCACTTTTTACGAATTAAACAATCATACATCCCCCGAAATGGTAGCCGACTATCTGCTTCCATTAAGCAAAGGGCTTTCTGTGGGGGTTATATCCGAAGCCGGTTGTCCGGCCGTTGCCGATCCCGGAGCCGATGTGGTTGCTGTAGCACAGCAGAAGAATTATCCTGTGGTACCTTTGGTTGGTCCATCATCTATTATTATGTCGGTAATGGCTTCCGGTTTTAACGGTCAGAGTTTTGCTTTTCACGGATATCTTCCCATAGATGCGACCGACCGTACCAGCCGGATCAAGCATATAGAGCAACGTATCTACACCGAACACGAAACACAGTTGTTTATAGAAACGCCTTACAGAAATAATAAGCTGGCAGAAGATCTGGTGCGGACTTGCCGTCCGTCCACCAAATTGTGCATTGCGTCCAATATTACCTGCGAGAATGAGTACATAAAAACAAAGCCTGTAAAGGAATGGACCGGAAAAATACCCGATCTATCCAAAAAGCCTACTATTTTTCTTATTTATAAGTAATTAAACCAGTTGGGCTTTTTCTACAGATTCTTCTGTTAGCTCTTCGCAGCTGGAATCTGGTCGCTGGCAACAGAAGTTTTCGGCCAGTAAAATAGTGTTTTGCAGATAGGGAAATTCTTTCTCAAAGTATCCGCTGAAGATACCTGTAGACAGGTTTTCCTCTATTTGTTTTGAAGTCCACAACTTTCCTCCTTCGCGAGAGCAGAGAGGCATCAGTTTTTCGTTGCGTACACATACCACATAAAGCGAAACCTGGTGCTTTACTTTTTCGTCTTCGTACATGTAACGAATAAGACAGCGGACTTTTATTCCGGACTCGCCATTGAGGTTTCCAATGGTTTCACGTACAGTGTTTTCTATTTTATGACGGTATAACACGTAGCTTTCATAGGGATAATCGTATGTGCCAGGGGCAACATAGGAATCGGGAGACCTTTTGGTCAGGTATAATTTTCCATCATGAATAACTGCCACACGAACGATGGGATGGCAATATTTCTTTTTAACCGTACGGCTTACCGACCTTGCTATGCAACCTACCACTTTTCCTTCGTCACTAAGTACCGGCAACCACATTTCTTTCTGCAGACTTCCTTTCATAACAGATACCCGTACCTGTTCGTACAGAATAACAGTTCCACCAATAATCAGTCCAAGTTGATTGTATAAAAACTGACTGGCACCTACAGAATGCCATTCCAGAGGCAATACATTATAGACTAAAATAGCAAATAAGTGCAGGGTAAAGAGATTCTGTACAACTTGCGAAATGAATGTAAATTCGTTCAGCGACAACCGCAATATGGTTCTCCTGAATAACGGATGACTGGATGTTCTGATTTGCCGGAGCATAAACCTGCGGGTGAACCCCACAAACGTAAGTACGACTACCAGCAAAATTTCGCTGATTAATGAAGAATAAGGATACAATATCTTTCCGAGTGGCAAATAAAGAAAAATGGAAGTCACAACCAATGTTACCGCAGATACCAGCAACAGAAATTGATGTATTTTCCTCTTTTTTAAATCGGAATAAAGGTAAAGGGATACAAAACTAAACGTAAGGGCTATGATAAATGAATAAAGATAATTAAAAAAATTATCCAATAACATATATAATAATAATGGAAGCAGCCCTAACGCTTGATTGTCTAATCTATTCTTGGTCTCTATTTTATTCATAACGCTCCAGTGTTCATCGTAACTTTTAGTCTCTGTTTATTCTAAAAAGAGAAATGCAAAACACAGGCTTATTTATACGTTACTGGCCTTACTCATTTCTCCATTCGATAATATAACAAACATTAAAGGAGAAAGGTTATTGATTTAAACGTGCTTTTCTGCATGATAAGACGAACGAACCAGAGGAGCGCTCTCAACGTGGGTAAATCCTTTTGAAAGAGCAGCTATCCTATATTGCTCAAAACAGTCGGGCGAGATGTATTCGGATACCGGTATATTTTTACGGGACGGTTGCAGATATTGCCCGATAGTTAACACAGATACGCCTGTCTTCAGCACATCGTCCATTAAGGTAAGAACCTCATCTTCAGTCTCTCCCAGCCCAAGCATAATGCCTGTTTTAGCCACAACTCCTCCTTCGGCAATGCGTTTGAGCACAGCCAGGCTAACATCATATTTAGCCGCACTGCGTATCTGGGGGGTAAGGCGTCTTACCGTCTCCATATTATGTGAAATAATTTCGGGGCGGGCCGACACAATTAGATCTACAAGATCCAGATTTCCCTGAAAATCGGGAATTAGGACCTCGAGCGTTGTTCCCGGATTCACGGTTTTAATGGCTTGAATGGTCTTAACCCAGTGAGAAGCCCCCATATCAGGTAAATCGTCGCGGTCTACAGATGTAACCACGGCATGCTTTAACTCCATCAGACGAATGGATTCTGCCACATTAACCGGCTCATTCAAATCGAGGGGAAGCGGTTTTCCGGTCAGCGTATTACAGAACCTGCACGAACGGGTACAGATTTCTCCTCCAATCATGAAAGTAGCCGTACCCCTGCTCCAGCATTCTCCCATATTGGGACATTTACCGCTGGTGCATATGGTATGGAGACAATGTGATTCTACAATACGTTTCGTTTGGGTGAATTGTTCATTTCCACCCAAACGAATTTTAAGCCAGTCAGGCTTCCTTACATGTTCGGCCATCAGAGATTATTAAATAAGAAGTCCGACATTTTTGTATATAAATGGAAACGGGTATTTCCTCCATAGATACTGTGGTTACGGTCTTTATACACTTGCATGTCGAATTGTTTGTTTGCCTGAACAAGAGCTTCGGCATACTCCATACTGTTCTGGAAGTGCACATTGTCGTCTGCCGATCCGTGAATCAATAGCAACTTACCTTGTAATTTATCGGCAAGCTTGATCGGAGAAGTCGCTGCATATCCCTCAAAGTTTTCATTTGGTGTACGCATAAAACGTTCCGTATAGATAGAATCATAGTATTTCCAGTCGGTTGGAGGTGCTACGGCAATACCTGCTTTAAAAGTTCCGTTGCCGGTACTCATAGACATTAGGGTACAATAGCCTCCGAAACTCCATCCCCAGATTGCGATACGATTGGCATCAACATAGGAAAGCTTGCCCAATGCCTGTGCTACTTCAACCTGATCCTGACTCTCCAACAATCCCATTTTCATATAAGTACATTTACGGAATGCTTCTCCTCTGGCTCCCGTACCCCGACCATCTACACTAACTACCATAATTCCTTTGGAAGCAAGATAATGTTCCCAGTCGAAGCCGTAACTGTCGGTTACCTCTTGCGAAGCGGGACCGCTATACTGAACCATTAAAACAGGATATTTTTTATTTTCATCGAAGTTAACAGGCTTCACCATCCAGGCATTTAACTCGTAACCCGAAGCTGTCTGCACTGTAAAGAACTCTTTCTTCGTATATCCATACTCAGCCAGTTTTTTCTTTAAAGCATTGTTTTCCTGCAACACACGCAGGGCAGTTCCCTTTTTTGCTTCATAAACCGTTATCTGCATCGGCGTGTTCGCGTTGGAATATTTATTCACATAATAAGCGAAATTAGTGCTGAACTCGGCACTATTAGTTCCTGCCTGCTTCGTTAATCTCGTTTTTACACCTTTTGCATCGATCTTGTAAACGGCACGACGAAGCGGACTCTCTTCGGCCGATTCGTAATAAACCGTCTTCGTTACCTCATCTATACCAATCAGGCGTGTTACATCCCAGTTTCCTTTGGTAACCTGACGTTGCATTACCCCTGTAGGTGAATATAAATAGATATGCGCATACCCATTTTGTTCACTCAGGTAAGTAAATCCGCTTGCCGAGAAACGAATGGAAGTAAGATATTCCGAATCAACATAGCTTTTATTTTCTTCACGCAGCACCAACCGAAATACACCACTTTTGGGATTGGCGTAATACATATTAAATACGTTCTGCGTACGGTTGAGTGTCATAACCGCCAGCTGATCGGCATTAGTCGTAAACACGATACGGGGAATATAGGTCTCTTCGTTGACCGGAAGTTTTAATTCTTTTATATCCTTTGATGCCACACTGTACGAATGAAGCGTTATTTTAGAATTCTTTTGTCCTGCTTTCGGATACTTATAAGTGTAAAAATCAGGGTAGAGGTTATCAAACTTCTGCATTGAGTAAGTAGGAACTTCCGTTTCGTTTGTCTTTACAAAGGCCAGGTATTCATTATCGGGAGACCATGCCATTAAATTCGTAACAGAAAATTCTTCTTCATAAACCCAGTCGGTGATTCCGTTGAGGACTTTATTTATTTCGCCGTCTTTAGTTACCTGCGTTTCCGTATCAAAGTCAAATTTCTTTATCCAGATATTATTGTCGCGTACATAAGCACACATGCGTCCGTCTGGCGAGAATGTGGGGATCATCTGTTTACTGGTCGATTCCGTAAGAGGTTTTACAAAATTACGACGTACATCGTAATCGTATACAACTGCTTTAGATGAACGACGGTAAATGGATTCGCTATCGCGCCAAACCAGAATACGATGTCCGGTACTGCTTATCTGATATCCTTCAAAGTCTTTGAAGGTACATTCCCGGGCAGTTTTAGCATTAAATAAAGTATCCACAGGATGTCCTGTACGGTAGGAATATTTAATAATCATGTTACGGTCGCCGTTCATCGCGGTGTAGTGTTCTCCGTCCGGCAGCGAACGCATATCACCTATTGCTGACACCTGACGAAATTTTCCGTCGGTTATTTCCTTCAAGTCAACCTGTTTGCTTCCGTTCTGGGCAGACAATCCGCCAAGCATTACCAAAGAGAGCAACAAACTTAGTCCCAATACTTTCATGAATCTTTTCAATTTAATAATATCTGGCAAAGTTAGTTAAAAGTGACAGTAAAGCAATGATAAATCTCTATCTTTGCATTGTGAAAAATACTAAACCATATAACGATTTAGGCGACTTTCTACGGAATATATTCCCTTACAAAGTACAGAAGATATCTTTAAACGCCGGATTCACCTGTCCAAACCGCGATGGATCAAAGGGTTGGGGTGGATGCACCTATTGTAACAACCAAACATTCAGTCCCGAATATTGCCACACGGAAAGAAGTATAACACAACAACTGGAAGAAGGTGTCCGTTTCTTTTCGCGGAAATATCCTGACATGAAATATCTGGCCTACTTTCAGGCCTATACAAACACTTACGACGAAATGGAGAGACTAAAAGCCATTTATGAAGAGGCTTTGAACTATCCCGGAGTTGTTGGACTGATTGTGGGAACCCGTCCGGATTGTGTACCCGATGCTTTGCTTGATTATTTTGCGGAATTGGCGAAAAAGACCTTTGTGATGGTAGAATATGGACTGGAGAGTACACTTAATAAAACGCTGATACGCATTAACCGCGGACATACGCAGGCAGAATCGGAAGAGGCTATCCGGAAGACAGCCGGCAGGGGTATCTATACCGGGGCGCACCTGATACTGGGACTACCCGGCGAAACAAAAGAAGAGATTTTACATCATGCCGATATCATTTCCTCACTTCCCCTTACAACGGTAAAGCTGCATCAGCTTCAGCTGATCCAAAACACCCGCATGGCAAAAGAATTCAGCGACAGTCCCGCCGAGTTTCATCTGTACACGGCAGACGAATACATCGAACTGGTAATTGATTTTGTTGAGAAGTTAAATCCTTCCATCACCATCGAACGGTTTGTTTCCCAATCACCCAAAGAACTTCTTATCGCTCCTGATTGGGGACTAAAGAATTTTGAGTTCACGGCAAAAGTGCTTAAACGGATGAAAGAAAAAGGCGCTTATCAGGGGCGTACCTTTACTCCTTCGTCTCTTCAGTAAGATCCAGCGTACCGTAATAGGTAATGCCCTGCCTGTTAATGCTCGTCACCATAATGGTTACCGAAGCATTGGAAAATATTTGCACATTAAACTGATGGGTATCATCCGAAGAGCGGGTACGGAAGTATATCTGAGCAGTCCCTTTTTTGTTATACGATTGTTTATATTCGCTAACCGGTGCTTTGAAAATCATTCCTACCCCACCACCATAAGGTAAACTGTACGCTTGTCCAAAATAAGGTAAATGAGAAAACACAGAATCATTCTTTATCGTTAGAGTATATTCTGAAGTCAGGCTTCTCGAGCGTCCTTTCATGGGCAGAACCCTGTCCACCGTGATTTTAAAATCTTTCGCTTCCACAAGTTCTTTCACTTGTTTAGCTTTAAGTTCCTTTTTTTCCTCTTTAGATTGGGCAACCAGTACATGAATACAAGTCATAAACCCAATCATTAGTAGTAATAATAAACGTTTTGCTTTCATATCCTTCAAAATTTAACGATCCTAAATCTACCCACGTTCCAGATATAATACAATTTGTCGGCAAATATTGTTTAACTGTATACAAATAAATAACATTTACTCTACATTGACTGTCATTCGCCTACATAAAACAGAATTATCGTTAACCATTTTGCAGATACGAATAACTTTACGAAATTTGTTCCCATATTTTCATCGAACATAAAAATAGATTAATGGATACAAAACAACATTTTCAGGGGCTTACTAAAGAACAGGTTATCGCCAGCAGAGAGGCAAACGGTGAGAATGTGTTAACTCCCCCGGCCAAAACATCGTTATGGACTCTTTTTCTTGAGAAATTCGACGATCCTATTATTCGGATTTTGCTAGTTGCATGGGGACTTTCGCTTATTATTGCGGGGGTCCATTGCTGGGGACCGGAAGCCAAAGGATTTAGCGCATTCCTTGAACCGATTGGTATTTTCTTTGCCATCATTCTAGCAAGCTGTGTTTCCTTCTTTTTCGAGCTAAAAGCCAACAAGGCCTTCGATATTCTAAATACGGTTAATGACGACATCATGGTAAAAGTGATTCGCGATGGTGCAATCACAGAAGTTCCCCGTAAAGAGGTTGTGGTAGGTGATGTTGTTGTTCTGCAAACCGGCGAAGAAGTGCCTGCTGATGGAACATTGCAGGAAGCTATCTCCCTTCAGATAAATGAATCGACGCTTACAGGAGAACCGATCATAGACAAAACGGTTAATGAAGCAGAATTTGACAAGGAAGCTACCTACGCCTCCAATGTTGTGATGCGAGGTACAACAGTTGTTGATGGACATGGAGTGATGATTGTTGACAAAGTGGGTGATGCCACGGGATACGGAAAGGTATATGAAGGATCTCAGATAGAGAACAACGTTCAGACTCCGCTTCAGATACAGTTAGCGGGTCTTGCCAAAATAATCAGCAAAGCCGGATATACCGTTGCAGGGGTTACCTTCTTTGGCTTGGTAATAAAACTGTTTATGACAAATCCCGATCTTCCGGTGATGGATTTGATCGGAGCTATTCTGAATATATTCATGATCGCCGTTACTCTGATTGTAGTATCGGTTCCGGAAGGTTTACCGATGAGTGTAACCTTGAGTCTGGCTTTGAGCATGAATCGTATGCTGAAGACCAATAACCTGGTACGAAAAATGCATGCTTGCGAAACAATGGGTGCTACGACTGTTATCTGCACGGATAAAACAGGTACGCTTACCCAAAACCAAATGCAAGTGTATCAGACTAATTTCTTTAATTTGCAGGACCAGAAAGTGGGCAACGAAGAAGTTAGCCGATTGATTAAAGAGGGTATTGCTGTTAACTCTACCGCTTTTCTTGATTTGAGTGAAGAAAAACCAAAAACCATGGGAAACCCTACCGAAGCAGCATTACTTCTCTGGTTGCATGGAAACAAACAAGATTATCAGTCGTTACGTGAAGAAGCTAAGGTGGTAGAACAGCTTACCTTCTCGACCGAAAGAAAATACATGGGTACGCTTGTTCAATCTCCCCAACTGGGAAGAAAGGTGCTGTATGTAAAAGGAGCGCCCGAGATTGTTCTCCAGAACTGTAACCGTGTAGCAATAAACGGAAGCTATGCTTCTGTGGAATCGTGCAAAGCATCCATCGAAAAACAATTGCTGGACTATCAGAATCAAGCGATGCGTACGTTGGGATTTGCTTATCAGCTGGTGGAAGACGAACAGGAAAAGTCATTCTTTGAAGACGGACGTCTCAAAGATGCAGATCTTACCTTCCTGGGGTTTGTCGCTATATCGGATCCTGTACGTTCGGATGTACCCGATGCGGTACAAAGCTGTCTGAATGCAGGTATTGATGTAAAAATTGTTACCGGCGATACTCCGGGTACAGCCAAAGAAATTGGCCGCCAGGTTGGAATCTGGAAAGAATCGGATACCGAGCGTAATATTATAACGGGACCGGGATTTGAAGCTCTTTCTGATGAAGAAGCTTTAGACCGTGTTTTGGATCTTAAAATCATGTGTCGTGCACGTCCAACAGATAAACAGCGGCTTGTTCAGCTCCTGCAGCAGAAAGATGCGGTTGTGGCTGTAACGGGCGACGGAACAAATGATGCTCCGGCTCTTAAAGCAGCACAGGTTGGTTTGTCTATGGGTGATGGAACTTCCGTTGCCAAGGAAGCCAGTGACATTACGATTATTGACAACTCGTTCATGAGCATCACCCGCGCTGTGATGTGGGGGCGTTCGTTGTATCAGAATATTCAAAAATTTATTCTCTTCCAGCTAACCATCAACGTAGTGGCTTGTATCATTGTATTGGTGGGATCTTTTCTGGGAACGGAATCACCGCTTACAGTTACTCAGATGTTATGGGTAAACCTCATTATGGATACTTTTGCGGCAGGGGCCCTGGCTTCGCTTCCTCCCAATGAACGTGTGATGAAAAGCAAACCACGCAAAAGCGGTCCGAAGGGTGACTTCATTATTTCGAAAAGAATGTCTTACCGTATCTTCAGCGTAGGAATTATCTTCGTAATCTTTTTGCTGGGTGTGCTGGTTTATTTCAACCAGACAGAAGGCGAACTAAGTGACTACGAGCTTTCTCAGTTCTTTTCTATATTTGTTCTGCTTCAATTTTGGAATATGTTTAATGCCAAAGCGTTCGGCACCAATAAGTCTGCTTTAGCCGAATTGAAAGACAGCAAAGGATTTTTGCTTGTAGCTCTGCTGATTCTGGTTGGACAATACCTTATTGTAACCTTCGGCGGACAGATGTTCAGCGTAGTTCCATTAAGCTGGGAAGACTGGGGTTGGATCGTTGGTGGTACTTCCGTAGTTCTCTGGATTGGAGAGATTGCCCGTCTTTTCGGCGTGAAATAACCTCTAAGAGATAATTCCGGATCATATACATAAGCCTATATACTTTGTAAGTAAAGTATATAGGCTTACTTATTTCCTTAAACTCAGCTAAAATGTTAAATACATTTGCTATCTTTGGGATATAAAGCGATTATTTCAACTATGTTTTTTGACGATTTTGAATTACATAAAGATGCCAAAGTAAGGGATTCTCTTCTATGGGAATACGAGCTTGAGAACTTCGACTATCACGACATGCGGACAGTTGTTGTACAGCGGGTTGTTGAACGTGGCCGGATGGAAGATTATTACGCCATTCTCAATCTGTATGGAATCGACGGAGTCAGGGAAGCTATCAAAGAAATCCCCTGCCTTAATGCAAAAGACATATCATTTGTCTGCTCTGTATTTGATCTTAATAAAGAAGATTTGAAATGTTACATAAGGAAACAGTCTCTCTATCAACACTGAATCTCCTGAATAAATTAATGGGTGATGAATGTCTTAGTGCATTTACGCTTGTTGGGGGAACCTCGCTGGCATTACAAATTGGGCACAGAGTGAGTGTAGACCTTGATTTGTTTTCCACCCATCCTTTTGACGAGTCTGATCTGGCAGAATACCTTAGCTCGACCTATGGAATGGAATTAGACTTCCTGGCCCGTAGCACTGTAAAAGGAGAAATCGCCGGAGTACAAATTGATTGCCTGTCTCATTCCTATCCGCTGGTAAATTCAATCAATGTATATGAAGGCATCCGACTTGCCAGTCTGGAAGATATTGCCGCAATGAAGCTAAATGCCATCTCGGGCAATGGAACCAGAATCAAAGATTATATTGACATTGCTTACCTTTCGGGGTACTTGTCATTGAACAGCATGCTGGAAGCTTATCAGCAAAAATACAAGACCACCAGCGTAATTATCCCTCTTAAAGCCATTACGTATTTTGATGAGATAAATTTCAGGGAACCTATTAAAATGACAGGCGATAAACGGTTTAACTGGAAAGAGATAGAAATGCGTTTAAAAACGATGCAAAACAACCCAAAAGTCAAATTGCATCCACTTACTTAACACGGGTAGTAAAAAAACAAAAGGGGAACCGACTCACGTCGCCACCCCTCCCTTAACTTAAACGCCAAAACTAAATCTAAACAAAAAACACAAATAATGATAATATCTTTTTATTAATAAATTCTTATCTCCTTTCAGGCTTAGGCCCTCTCATATACTCTCTAGCAAATTTAAGCTCAGCCCCCTGATACTTATATAGCTTCTCGGGTGATAAGATTCTTTTAAACTTTTTAGCATATTCCTTTTCCAATTCTGCCTCTTTTATACACAAATTCAGGTAATCATCTACTGCTTTTGTGAATTCAGCATCCGTTGGATTTTTTTTCGATCTCAGGTCTTTAATGTACTTTCGGTAGGAGCTCCCCAATTCAAACTTCTTTTTCTTAAGTTCATCGCTTAAGGGTATAAATAAAGCTGCTTCTTCAGGTGTAAGGCCAACCTCAGCCGTTATAAAAGCATTTCTTTTAGCTTGAAACGCTTCCCGATCGAAATGTTTTCGCTGCTGACCATTTTCTTGTGCACCCACTGAAAAAGACAGCAAAAACGAAATCGTGACAAATGTAATAAAAAATATTTTATTCATACAAACATTTTTTTCAAATAATAACCTAATAACTTTATTTTCATTCAGAATATCTCAATTCTCCTTCTAAAACATAATTAGCATACCGGTTTTCGATATATTCCTGATATTCGATATCATCTACCGAAGTCAAGGTGGAAATTGTCTGTTCTGAACCCTGCGACTTTACAAGCAACGAATCGGAGGAATTATTACTTCCCTGAAAGTCCGGACCGATAACGATTTTAAAAAACAGACCCAAACCGGCAAATACAGCAGCGAGATATAACCACGGACGAGCCCTCTCTGCAAAAGAAATCACTTTAGGTGTATCTTCCGCACTCTTTTCAGGAAGCTGACTCATAATCAAATCAGTTAATCCCTCCATATAGCCTTCAGGAACTTTGAATGGATTCTCCCCTTTCAGTTTGTCCAGGTTATCATTCACTTTTTTCATACTCTCTTTTGTTTTATACTTGTTAAAGCGCTTCAACATGCTTTTTACTTCATTTTGACATGCTATAACATAAAAGGTTTAAATGTCTTTAGTTAAAAACTCTTCAACTTTTTTAACTGCGTGATGATACGACGCTTTTAGAGCTCCGACTGAGGTCCCGAATATATCCGACATCTCATCGTATTTCATATCATCATAATAGCGTAACGTAAATACCGCTCTCTGTTTTTCGGGAAGAGTAAGAATGGCTTCCTGAAGTTTTAGCTGAACAGCATCTCCGTCAAAATAAGTATCCCCCTTTAGCCTTTCCAATAAAAATACATCTTCACCATCGAGGGGTACGTTGTTTTGCATGCGCTGTCTGTTCAGAAAAGTTATGCACTCATTAAAGGCAATCTTATAAAGCCAGGTCGACAATTTGGCCTCTCCTCTGAAATAATCGATATTTGCCCATGCTTTCATAAATGTATTTTGGAGCAAATCGTTCGAATCCTCATGATTTAACACCATTTTACGTATATGCCAATACAATTTCTCTCCGTAATATCCTACCACCTTCGAAAATGCGTTACGTTGGGTGTCCGGATCACGAAGTTGCAGCACTATTTCATCCTCGTTATATTGTTGCATCCTATCCATTTTGGGAGTAAATATATGAAATAATCTTATTAACTTTGCCTAATATACGCATAATATGAGTACAGAGACAATCTTAATAGCATTTGGTTTAACTTTATTTGCGGGCTTATCTACAGGGATTGGCAGTATGCTCGCCTTTTTCACCAAACGCACAAACACAAAATTTCTTTCCACATCGCTTGGATTTTCGGCCGGTGTGATGATTTATGTATCCTTTATGGAAATGATGCCCCAGGCTAAAAGTAATTTATTGGAAAGTTTCGGCGACCGGGTTGGAACAATTTACCTTTTACTTGCCTTTTTTGGAGGAATGGGATTAATTACACTTATCGACTTTCTTATCCCCGAAGATAAGAACCCGCATGAGATGCACAGCGTGGAAGAACTAAGTATGAAACAGCCCAGACTGAAAAAAACAGGAATGATGGTCGCCCTCTCGATAGGGATACATAACTTTCCGGAAGGTATCGCCACCTTTACCTCGGCGTTAAACAGTCTGGAAATAGCTCTTCCCATCACTGCAGCAATAGCCATACACAATATCCCTGAGGGCATCGCTGTATCTGTACCCATTTATCAGGCAACAGGAGACAAGAAGAAAGCATTCACCCTCTCATTCCTCTCGGGAATGGCAGAACCAGTTGGAGCCCTCTTTGGATTTCTAATTTTGCTTCCCTTCTGGACTCCCGCTATCAATGGGTTTATTTTGGCTGCAGTGTCCGGTATTATGGTATTTATATCGGTAGACGAGCTTCTTCCCAGTGCCCAAAAATACGGTGAGCATCATTTATCTATATCCGGAATGGTAGCGGGCATGGCTGTAATGGCACTAAGTTTGTTCCTGTTTATTTAATATAGGAAGGAAGCAAGCTGAGTTTATTACCTTTTTCACGACAAATAGTAAAAATACAAAGATAATATGCAAAAAAAAGAGGCTGTCCAACGGACAACCTCTTTTTAGTATAATGGAGTCTGAAATTACATCATTCCACCCATACCACCACCCATACCCGGGTTCATTGGAGGCATAGCAGGTGCATCTTCTTTCTTTTCTGCAATTACACATTCGGTTGTTAAGAACATGCCGGCAATAGAAGCAGCATTTTCCAACGCCACACGTGTTACCTTAGCAGGGTCAATTACACCAGCAGCATACATATTTTCATAGATATCCTTGCGTGCATTGTAACCATAGTCGCCAGTACCTTCTTTTACCTTCTGAACAACAACAGCACCTTCTTTACCTGCATTGGCTACAATCTGGCGAAGAGGTTCTTCGATAGCACGTTTTACAATCTCGATACCAGTAGTTTCGTCTTCATTTTCGCCCTTAAGACCTTCCAATGCACTGATAGCACGGATATATGCAATACCACCACCAGGAACAGTTCCTTCTTCGATAGCAGCGCGTGTAGCACCTAATGCATCATCAACACGGTCTTTCTTTTCCTTCATTTCAACTTCCGAAGGAGCTCCAACATAAAGAACGGCAACACCACCGGCTAATTTAGCCAAACGTTCCTGCAATTTTTCCTTATCGTAATCAGATGTAGTATTCTCGATCTGCATCTTAATCTGAGCAACACGTGAATGGATGGCTTCTTTATCGCCTGCACCATTAACAATAACAGTGTTATCCTTGTTAACTGTAACCTTTTCGGCAGTTCCCAACATTTCAATGGTAGTACCTTCAAGTTTCAAGCCTTTTTCTTCAGAGATAACAGTTCCGCCGGTTAATACAGCGATATCTTCGAGCATAGCCTTTCTGCGGTCGCCAAAACCAGGAGCCTTAACAGCACAAATCTTCAGGTTACCTCTCAAACGGTTAACAACTAATGTTGCCAACGCTTCGCTGTCGATATCTTCTGCGATAATCAACATCGGACGACCAGTCTGAACGGTTTGTTCAAGAACAGGAAGCAATTCCTTCAATACAGAAATCTTCTTATCATAAATAAGGATATATGGATTCTCCATTTGAGCTTCCATCTTTTCGGTATCTGTTACAAAATACGGAGAGATGTAACCGCGGTCGAACTGCATACCTTCTACAATATCAACTGTAGTTTCGATACCTTTTGCTTCTTCAACGGTGATAACGCCTTCTTTCTTAACTTTTCTCATTGCTTCAGCAATCAGCGCGCCAATAGTTTCGTCGCCATTAGCCGAAATCTTGGCAACATTTTCGATTTTATCGAAGTCGTCTCCAATTTCCTGAGCCTGACCGGCAATATGGTCAACAACAACAGCAACAGCTTTGTCGATACCACGTTTCAAATCCATAGGATTAGCTCCAGCAGTAACATTCTTCAAACCTACAGCGATAATAGATTGAGCTAAAACCGTGGCAGTAGTTGTTCCGTCGCCGGCATCGTCGTTTGTTTTGGAAGCAACTTCCTTAACAAGCTGAGCTCCCATATTTTCGAATGCGTTTGTAAGTTCAATTTCTTTTGCAACAGTAACACCGTCTTTTGTAATGTAAGGAGCACCGAATTTCTTTTCGATAATTACATTACGACCTTTTGGTCCCAAAGTTACTTTAACAGCATTTGCCAATTCGTCCACGCCCTTTTTTAGCAGGTCGCGGGCATCCATATTGAATTTAATTTCTTTTGCCATGATATGTTTGTTTTATATATTGTACAATAAATCAGATAATAGCCAGAATGTCTGACTGACGCATGATAAGGAATTTATCGCCTTCAAGTTCAATCTCTGTACCTGCATATTTGCCGTAAAGTACAGTATCGCCTTGTTTAACCACCATATCTTCATCTTTAGTTCCGTTTCCGATAGCGATTACTTCACCTTTCAACGGTTTTTCTTTAGCTGAATCAGGAATGATAATTCCGCTAACTGTCTTTTCTTCTGCCGCAGCTGGCTTGATAAGCACTCTGTCTGCTAATGGTCTAATGTTCATATTCTTGGTATTTTTAATTGTTAATAATATTAATCTAATTTGTGGGACCTTTCGCCCACGTCTTTATCTATGCGAATAATGTGCCAAAATTGTTTACGGGGAACTCTCTGCCATTTTTACGTATCTTACCCACCTTAAAAACAGGACAAAGCTGACAGGATGACGGTTATGGCTGACGGCTAAAGGTATTTTACTGCTTTAGCTGAATTGTCGAAAACGAGTTTGCTTTAAGCTTCGGAGCAAAAACCATATCTTTAACCTTGATGGATACTGTTTTATCAATGTTATCTTCATTGGCAACCACGATCACAAGACTGCGGTCCGGATTACGAAAAGCCATTACATTTTCGTACGACCCGGTAACAGCAAGCTTCCGCGCGCCAGGTTGAACGTAATGACTAACATGCTTCAGTATATAGTATTCCGGCGTGTAGGTAAAGGTCTTCGACTCAGGATCGATCACCACCAAAGAGTTTTGTGCCCAGCCCCATCGGCTGATACCTCCTTTTTCGAGAGAAATATTCCAGTACATGTAAGCCGACGCACCGTTATCAAGATAATGTTTCATCAACTTCCATGAATATACCGCCCCTTTCCAATCGTTCTTTCCATCGCCACACTCCTGTTCGGTCTGATACAACTTCATTTCAGGATAACGTTCATGAATTCCTTTGATAGCCCCTTTGCCTGCCCATTGAAATCCGACTCCTTTCACATATTTCTTTGCGAGTGGATCTGAAAGAACGGTATCAACAAGTTGCTCATTCGCACGCTCTACAGTACCAAACAGCACGTCCACATCCAAATCACGCATAGCCGGGCCTAAATAATTCCCTATAAAATCTGACAATGAAGCGGCAGTCCAGCAACAACTGGGAAATATTTGTGCGGAATTAAATTCATTCTGAGGCATCACAGCCGATATTTCAATTCCTTGTTCCCTGTATGACTCAATAAATTTGGTGAAATAGAGCGCATAAGCCGCCAAGTGGGCAGAATCCTGTATAAACATATCGGTACCCTCGTACCCTACTCTATCTGCTGGAAGTCCGTTTCTATATAACGTATCCACTTCTAAACCTGTAAAAGCACTTGCATAATGCTTATTATACTTCATCCAGGAAGGAGGACTCCACGGCGAAGCCCATAAACTTAAATCAGGATTATATTTTTGCGCATTCTTTATAAATGGAATCAATGTCTGCAAATCGTTGGCTACAGTAAAATTGCTCATTACAAAATCGCTGTCTTTTTCGTTGTACGAATACCAGTCACGGGAAAAGTCATTGGCGCCTATAGGCATCCTACACAAATTAAAATTAGCTCCAAGATTGGGAAAAAACAACTCCTCCATAACATCTTCCCGTTGAGAAGGCTCCAGTCTGCTAAGCGAAATCCATCCCAGTTCGTTGAAACAGGCTCCAAACCCTTCCATTTTCTGCTGTTTTTCATCCAACTCGATTTCAACATCCACTAATGAAATTGAATCAGCCGATACGGCTCTTAAATCAGGCTGCTCCTCCCAGGGAGACCCCTCGGTAGTAGAAACCCACTCTGCACTTCGTTGAAAGGTACAGGAAGCAAATAAAACTACGATAACCGGGATAAAAATACAGGTTTTCATATATAAGATTAGTTTAGGTAATTTGCAGAAGAGTATCCTCCATGCACAACAAAGCAAAAAGGCGCAACAAGTGCGCCTTTTATCTATTTATTTAAAAGATTCAATAAGTTGTTCTATGGTAAGCAACTCCTGCTCGCCTGTGACCATATTCTTCAGGTTAATCTTACCTTCAGTCATTTCGGAATCACCAACCAAAGCCACAAATGGAATGTTTTTGGCATCAGCATACCCCATCTGTTTCTTCATCTTTACAGACTCAGGATAAATCTCTGTTCTTATGCCAGCAGCACGCACCTTAGCAATCAAAGGCAACAAGTAAGCTGTTTCCTTTTCACCAAAGTTCACAAACATCAGCTGGGTGGTAAGCAGCGAATCAGCCGGATATAACTCCAATTGATTGAGTACGTCGAAAATACGATCAGCTCCAAATGAAATACCTACACCGGAAACGCCTTCCATGCCAAATACCCCTGTGAGGTTATCATAACGCCCTCCTCCGGTAACGCTTCCAATCTGTACATCAAGTGCTTTCACTTCAAAGATAGCACCTGTATAGTAATTAAGACCTCTGGCTAACGTCAGATCGAGTTCTAATTCTGCGTTCACAGAAAGCAAATCAACTTTATCGAGTATAAATTCAAGCTCGGACACGCCTTTTAATCCGGTTTCTGAAGTAGCAAGTACCTCTTTTAGTACAGCAATCTTCTCCCTGTTAGTTCCGCTCAACTGAATAATCGGCTGCAACTTAGCGATAGCTTCTTCGCTTAATTCTTTGCCGCGAAGCTCTTCGTTCACATTCTCCAATCCAATCTTATCCAGTTTATCGATTGCCACGGTAATATCAACAATCTTATCAGCTTCACCAATGATCTCAGCTATACCTGTTAAAATCTTTCGGTTATTCATTTTGATACATACGCGTATGCCAAAACGACGAAACACCTCATCCATAATCTGAATGAGTTCAACTTCATTAAGCAATGAGTCGGAACCCACTACGTCTCCATCACATTGGTAAAACTCGCGGTACCGACCTTTCTGCGGACGATCTGCACGCCATACTGGTTGAATTTGGTAACGTTTAAATGGAAAACTAATCTCGTTCCGGTGCTGAACCACAAAACGGGCAAAAGGAACAGTCAGGTCATACCGCAATCCTTTCTCACAAACACGTGAAGCAAACTTCAACGGATTACGTTCCATCAACTCCTCGTCGGTCACACCCGCAAGGCTATCACCCGAATTCAAAATCTTAAACAACAATTTATCCCCTTCTTCGCCGTACTTTCCCATCAAAGTAGACAGGTTTTCCATAGCCGGTGTTTCTATTTGCTGAAATCCATACAAATGATATACCTCACGTATGGTATTGAATATATAGTTACGTTTCGCCATCTCTACGGGCGAAAAATCACGGGTTCCTTTTGGAATTGACGGTTTCTGCATGATTTCTGACATTTTTTATTCTAGATGCAAAGGTAGTACATTTCTATATAAAATAACAAAAGAGTGCCCCCTAACGGAGCACTCTTTTAATATTTCTCAACAACAAACCTGTTAGTCGCGGCTGCGGCTACCAAGAAATATCATAACATAGTATAGTAAAGTAGCCAGCGAGCCTAAGGCAGCTACTACATATGTATAGGCAGCGGAACGTAAAGCATCTTCGGCTTTATCATGTGTAGCGTTGTTCGTAATTCCCGCATTGCTTAACCAGGCCAATGCCCTGCTGCTTGCATTAATTTCTACCGGCAAGGTTACGAAACTAAAGATTGTAGTAAATGCAAAAAGAATTATACCAAACAGCAACAACTGAGGGAATGAGTTTATCAAAAGGATACCGCCAAGCAATACCCATTGAACCCAGTTGGAAGCAAAGCTAACAACCGGAACCAAAGCTGAACGCATCTTAAGTGGAGCATAAGCCGTTGCATGTTGTACTGCGTGACCACATTCGTGGGCAGCTACAGCAGCAGCAGCGATACTATTGCTGTAAAAGACAGACTCACTCAAATTTACAGTCTGATTTGCAGGGTTATAGTGATCGGTCAGATGTCCGGGAGTAGAAATCACTTTCACGTCATAAATACCATTATCCCTCAACATCTTTTCCGCTACATCCTTCCCAGTCATACCATTAGGCAAGGCAATTTTCGAATAAGCTTCAAACTTATTCTTAAGTCGGGATGAAACAAGCCAGCTTAACAAAGCAAAGCCTATAAATATAATCCAATACATACTATTTCGTTTTAATGTTTAAAAGTATAGTGCAAAAAGTCTGCCAAAGACAAAAATGGCAGAAGAGTATGATTCGTCTGCCATTTTGTATAGTATCAGTCTTCTGTATATCGTTCTATTGTCTGCTCTCTGTCAGGACCAACAGACACAATTTTCACCGGAACACCCAACTCTTCTTCAAGGAAAGAAAGATAAGCATTAAATTCTTCCGGAAATTCATCCTCATTTTGCATCTTTGTCATGTCGGTCTTCCATCCCGGCAACTCAACGTAAACAGGTTTTACGGTATCATCTATTTCAAATGGGAATCCGGTAACTTCTTCGCCATTAATATCGTAGGCCACACAAGCCTTGATTGTTTCAAATTCGTCCATCACATCGCTCTTCATCATGATCAGCTTTGTAACACCGTTAATCATGACAGCATATTTCAACGCAACCAGATCAATCCAGCCACAGCGACGTTTACGTCCTGTAACAGATCCGAACTCGTGTCCTTTTGTACAAAGTTCGTCGCCTGTTTCGTCAAATAATTCGGTTGGGAACGGACCGCTGCCTACACGGGTACAGTAGGCTTTGAATATACCGTATACCTCGCCTATATTACGGGGAGCAACACCCATTCCGGTACAAGCTCCGGCACATATTGTATTGGAAGATGTAACAAAAGGATAAGAACCAAAGTCGATATCCAACATGGTACCCTGAGCTCCTTCGGCAAGAACAGACTTTCCTTCGGTAAGGAAGTTATTTATCACATGTTCGCTGTCGATTAACGTGAATTTCTTCAAAAATTCAATAGAGTCAAACCACTCCTTTTCAAGCTCAGTAATATCATAGCTGAAGTTTAGAGAACGTAAGATGTTTTCGTGCTTGGCTTTGGCAGCTGCATATTTCTCTTCAAAATTATGCAACACATCACCCACACGTACACCGTTGCGGCTCACTTTATCCGTATAAGTCGGACCTATCCCCTTTCCTGTGGTACCAATTTTGCCTGTACCTTTGGCTGCTTCGTAAGCAGCATCCAGCATCCGGTGCGTAGGTAAGATAAGATGGGCTTTCTTTGATATGAAAAGTCTTTCGATTAAGTTGTGACCACTAGCTGCAAGTGCTTCGGCTTCCTGTTTAAACAATAACGGATCCAGTACTACACCATTGCCGATAATGTTTACTTTTCCTCCCTGAAAGATTCCTGAAGGAATGGATCGGAGGACATATTTTTCACCGTTAAATTCCAGTGTATGCCCTGCATTGGGACCTCCCTGAAAACGTGTTACCACATCATACCTCGGAGTAAGTACATCGACAACCTTTCCCTTGCCTTCGTCACCCCATTGCAATCCTAATAAAACATCTACTTTCATCTTACTATAAATATAGTCGTTAATATTCTTTCTGTTCTTTTCTCTTAAGCGCGTATTTGCACTTGCTGCACAATCCAAATATATACAACGAATAATACTCCGGTGTAAATTTAGTCAATTTCTTTGTAAGAACCATCGCATTGAATGCCTGATCCTTTTGTTCCTGAATTTTCCCGCAATGCGTACAAACCAAATGGAAGTGCGTGCATGCCCTGTCGGCACATTCATATTGAACACCTTGTGTCCCGAATTGGTGCCTTACAAGTAAACGCGAATCGACCAACAGTTCAATTGTATTATACAATGTGGCCCTGCTTACGTGAAAATTCGCACTTTCCAGACTCTTGTAAAGCAAATCTACATCGAAGTGTCCGTTTATAGAGCAAATCAGATCCAGAATAGCATACCGTTCCGGTGTTTTTCGGTGGCCTTTTCTCGTAAGATATTCGGTAAACAGTTCTCGTTTTTGTAACGCTGAGTTCTTATCCATTTTTAGTGCATATACATCGCGAATTGGCAAAGTTAGTGCATTTATTTAAAAAGCAAAAGCTTACTCGTAATATTCAAATTCAAATTTGATGTCATTGTATATTTCTGTTCTCTCCGGCGATTCGGAATTTTTAAATTCCGCTATCGCATTCAAAACAGCAGTTCCCTGTTCGGCAGACTGACGTCCGAATCGTTTCAATGCAAGGCTTGCGGCTCTTTGCTTGCGTGAAAGTCCCTTATTCAAAACCTTATATGCTTCATCAAGCAACAAGTTGACATGAACTTCCTGCAATGATTTCCCCAACGAACATAACCGGGCAAATAAGAGATAGCCTGTTACCGACACAAATTCTTCTTCATCAGTAATAAATCGGGCAGCTAACTCCTCCGCAAAAGAAAGTTTTGGCAACAAATTGGCTGCCAGCTGTTCGGAAATCTCCAGATGCTTTATCTCGCGCACCCATCTTTCAGCTACATCGGGAGTAAACAGATCCACCGGGAACAACAGCGTAGCCATGATTTTCAGTTCTCTTACATCCTGAACCCACATCAGGGAGGCCAGCTCCTCATTGGGTTGATACTGAGATGCAATCTCTTTAATCTTGGGAACAGACACTCCGAAGTTCATCTTATAATCCATTCCCTTTTCACGCATACTGGAAGAAACAACCCCGTTCATTGCCAAACGGAGTTGCTTTCGTATCTGTTGTATCGTTTCCTGCATTATGGGTTACTCGTTATATGTTGGAAGGAAAGAATAGGATTTACCGTAACGAACCATCTGATCGGTATACCCTTCGGTATAGTCAAGCACAACATCCGTAACCTCTCCCTTTTCATTTTTTACCAGGCTCATAACCGGATTCACAAATCCTTTGTAAGGTGCCAGATTAAGTGCAGCATAACGTTTCAGAACTTCGGCATGTAACTCAGGATCTACCTTCACCGCATAATCTTCAACCAGCTTCTTACCTGCGGCAAAATCTCCTTCGCTCTTAATTCGTTGAACTTCGGCCAGCAGCTTACCGAACAGATCACGTAGTTTAGCATAGTCGTTAATCACCACGTATGTCTTTCCATCCTTCTTTTTCATTTCAATCACCTTGTCCGCTTTGCCATGTTCAAATGCCCACTTGGCGATAAGCTGACGGTTCCGCATGTGGGCTTCTTCCACCTGCTTACCCAGTTCGATACGAACCAACTGAGACATCAAACCATTCATGACAAAGGTATAATATTCCGACTGATAGGCTTCCGCATCCGGAACCAGACCTAATGTTACCAATTTAGGATCTGCCATATAATACAATCCAAACAAATCGGCACGCGCTTCTTCCAAGGTAGAACTATACGCTTTTAAAGCATCCGAACTAACACCCGGAAGAATAATTCCCGAACCGTGACCAAGACACTCGTGCAGGTCGGTATGAAGATTTCCGGTCAGGAAACCATATTTTTTAATTGCTTCGCGTTCTTTTTCGCTCCACACAAACTCTTCGTTAAAACCACTTCCCAGTGAAGCTTTATCGTAAGCTTCGGTAATATTTTCGATGGTTACCGATTTAGATCCATGATCCTTTCTGATCCAATCTGCGTTAGGCAGGTTAATTCCAATAGGTGTAGCAGGATAACAATCTCCCCCCAGCATGGCAACGGTTATTACCTTGGCAGAAACCCCTTTTACTTCTTTCTTCTTGAAACGGTTATCTACAGGAGAATTATCTTCGAACCATTGGGCATTATTGCTAATAATAATGGTACGTTTGGTCGCCTCTTTGTTGATAAAGTTGACTGTCGACTCCCAGCTGGCCTTCAATCCAAGCGGATCTCCGTATGTTTCGGTAAAACCATTTACAAAATCTACTTCGGAAGCAGTATCTTTCACCCACAAAACAGCATAAGCGTCGAATTCCTTCAAGTCGCCGCTCTTGTAATACGAAATCAAAGTCTCAATAACTTTCTTTTGAGCCTCGTTTTCTGCAAAAGAAACAGCAAGTTCCAGTTCGGCCACAATCTTTTCGATAGCTTGTGTATATAAACCTCCCACTTTCCATACCTTCTCAACGATTTTACCGTTTTCTTTCACCAAACGGCTATTCAATCCATAGGAAACAGGCGTTTCATCTTTCGGATCTTTCATCTTGGCATAGAAGCTTTCTACTTCATCCTGAGTAATACCTCCTCCATAATAGTTATTGGCGGAAGCCAAAATCAAGTCTTCGTCCCCACTCTGCACAGTACGCTTAGCCAACACGGTTGAATCAAAGATAACCGGCGTAATTTCGGTGATAAACTGATCAACAGTCTGTCCTTTACGAACAGGCACAGTAGCGGCATCGAGCTGCTTTACTGCATCAACAAAAAACTCTTTGGTGAATCCGGGAGCAAATTTATCTTCGGCATAATGATGATGAATGCCATTGGAAAACCACACCCGTTTCAGATACACTTCCATGGCTTTAAAATCAGCACTGTTACGATCTCCCTTGTAACCGGCATACACAGCCTCCAGGGTACGGCGCACGGCCAGGTTGTAACGACAATTCTGATCAAACAAAATATCACGACCCATCAGAGCCGCCTCGGACAAGTGATATAATAACTGTTTTTGATTCAAAGAAAGAGATTCGAATCCCGGCACCTGATAACGCAGAATCTGCAGGTCGGCAAACTTATCTACCTCGTAGGAAAACTGAGACGCCGTTTCAACTTCGACGGTCTTGCTTCCCGTACAAGCTGTAAAAGCAATTGCTGTCATAACGGATAACATTATATTCTTCATATCGTAATTATTTATCTATCTTACAAATACATACAACTGGTCTAATCCCCTTTACCAGAAAGCACATACCAAATGCAAAGTTACATAATTATATTTAATTAGCCTCTTATTACACCACATCATCCAATTTATTTTTGGCTATCGGACGCATAAAAATGGAAATTAACCTTTATCTTTGGATCCTGTATTTTTAACCTATAGATACTATGCAACAACAACGATTACAGTCTCTTGATGCACTAAGAGGATTCGACATGTTATTCATCATGGGGGGAAGTACCCTCTTTATTGCCTTAAATCAATGTTTCCCCACTTCCTTCGGCACTGCTTTCGCAGAACAGATGGAACATACCAAATGGTCGGGATTCACATTCTACGATATGGTGTTTCCACTCTTTCTGTTCATAGCGGGTATTTCATTCCCGTTTTCCCTAAAAAGTCAGATCGAAAAGGGTATCCCCCGAAAATCCATCTATACAAATATTATAAGAAGAGGACTTACCCTGGTTTTGCTGGGCATTATTTATAACGGGGCGCTGCAACTGGACTTTGGGAACATTCGCTTTGCCAGTGTTCTTGCACGAATAGGTTTAGCCTGGATGATTGCTTCTTTAATTTTCATGAATACGAAACGAATTAGCCGGGGTGTTATTTGTGTGGCCATTTTGGTTGGTTACTGGATCTTGCTTGCTTTTGTTCCATCTCCGGAGGCGAACGGAGCCGATCGGTTTAGTATGGAAGGTTCAATTGTAGGATACATCGACCGCCTCATCGTTCCAGGCAAGTTGCATCTTACGATACACGATCCCGAGGGTCTTGCGTCTTTGTTCCCTGCTATAGTAACGGCCTTACTTGGAATGTTTACCGGCGAATTGATAAAAAGTAAGTCGAAGAACCTGACTCCCTATAAAAAAGTGGGTTCACTGGTTATATTCGGTTTGGCTTTGTGTATAATCGGTCAGGCATGGAATGTTGTTTTTCCTATTAACAAAAACTTATGGACCAGCTCATTTACTTGCTATGTGGGAGGTTTGTCCATGTTGTTGTTTGCCGCTTTTTACCTTGTAATTGATGTTTGGGAATTCCGGAAATGGACTTTATTTTTCACAGTGATCGGGATGAACTCCATTACCATTTATCTGGCACAGGAGATTATCAACTTTCAGGGAATTGCCAATTTCCTTTTAGGAGGGATTGTGAAACTCATTCCGGAAAATGCGGCCAATCTTATTTCTTGCATTGGATACATCGCAGTTTGCTGGGCATTTCTTTACTTCCTATACAAAAAGAAAATCTTTCTAAAAGTTTGATTACGGAGGAACCTGTAAAACCAACGATAGTAAACGCAATAAATTTCGTATCTTTGCACCTTGATTTTTAACGAATAACGGTAAGGACCGTTTTGGGAAAGGAAAAGAATATGAATATTGCAGCATTGGTTTCGGGAGGGGTAGATAGTTCGGTTGTAGTACATCAGCTGAAAGAGGCTGGATATGATCCAACCATTTTTTATATTCGCATCGGCATGGAGGATAAAGATGGATACATCGATTGTCCGGCCGAAGAGGATATTGAAATCACTACGTTTATTGCCCGAAAATACGGTTGCCGAATGGAAGTCGTTTCTCTGCATGAGGAATACTGGGAGAATGTGGTGAGTTATACGATTGATGCGGTGAAGCGCGGACTTACTCCTAATCCTGACATGATGTGCAACAAGCTGATCAAATTTGGTTGCTTCGAACAGAAATGGGGTAAGGAATTTGACAAGACGGCCACAGGTCATTATGCCACCACGACCGATCTGAATGGAAAAGTATATCTTTCTACAGCAAAAGATAAGTTAAAGGATCAGACTGATTTTTTGGCCCAGGTGGATTATTTGCAGATATCTAAGCTGATGTTTCCTATAGGTAACCTGTTGAAAAGCGAAGTACGTGAAATAGCTGCCGCTCAGAATCTGCCTAGCGCAAAGCGTAAGGATAGTCAGGGCATTTGCTTTTTGGGGAAAATAAACTACAACGATTTTATTGATCGTTACTTAGGAAAACGAACAGGAAAAATTATTGAACTTGAGACAGGAAAAATACTGGGCAAGCACAATGGCTACTGGTTCCATACCATTGGTCAGCGGAAAGGCCTTGGACTAAGCGGGGGTCCATGGTTTGTTATCAAGAAAGACATCAAACGAAACATTATATATGTATCGAATGGATACGGTGTAGAGAGTCAGTATGGTAAAACGATCAACCTGCAGGGATTCAATTTCATTACGGAAGATCCCTGGGGAGAATTTGAAGACGAAAAAGAGATTACATTCAAAATACGTCACACTCCTGAATTCTCACACGGAAGAATACAACGTATCGGCGACTTGTACAGAATTGAATCTGACGATAAAATCCAGGGTATTGCTCCTGGTCAATTCAGCGTTATATACGATAAAGAAAGCAACCTTTGCCTCGGCAGCGGTATGATTATAGACGAACAGGTATAACCAGTACACAGGTTTAAGTTCGCAAACAACAGCTAGGCGACTTTAATCAGACATAAAGATTAGTTAATCCCTGAGCACACTATATTGGATGCTCAGGGATTTTCTTTTAAATTATGTTTATCAATTAGCACTTGCCTAATTAATACTAAAGGAAGTAATACTCTTTTATGTTGTATCTACCTAAAACCTCCGGCAGTAGGCTACTCCGTACAGTAAAGGTTACATCCCGCTTGCTGTTTAATAATGAGCGCAATAAAAAATCAAAACCTAATCCTTTTAGTTCTAGTCCGCCTACCTCATCTATCCAGACAGCCTTTTCGGGGGGGCAGCCTAAAATATATTCCTCTCCTTTTTTAAATGCATCCTTCCAAAAAGCAAACCTGCCTTGCATGTAATAATCCTCATTGCCTGAAACGGACTCTTTCAGACATATAAAAGGGATTTCCTCCATTAATGGCAGAAGAAGCAGGCTGTATCCGACTATAGTATGGTCGGAGGCATACAACTTTTTAGCGTACAACCCCACATCCCCGTTCCCCTGAATGTATAACTCAAGGAATCTTGTACTTTTCCCACTGTGGATATCACCTGTTATAATGCGAACCATATCAAGCTATTGTGAATTAAATGTGTATGACAGCGAGGCATAAATCAAACGTCCTTCCATCGGATATCCTTCCGAAAGATAGTAAAGTTTGTCGAACAGGTTCTTTATACCCAGTTTAACTTCAACGTGATTGAACGTTTTACTGATGTTGGAATGAAAAAGAGCATAGCCGGGAATAGACAGATCGCCGTTACTACTTACATGGCTGCTGGTCAGAGCCGTCATATTTGTCTGCAGAACGAGTTCACCTCCAAGTGCTACTTCTAGTATGACATTCCATTTATGATCCGGAACCCCGAGGAAGCTGACTTCTTTGTCCGACTTGTTCGTCCGGTTTATAAACGTATAATTTGCCTCGGCACTTATCCGTTTATAATAGTAAGACAACCCGGCCTCTAAACCCCGGTAATGCGCTTTCCCTTTGTTCTGCAGTTGCCAGATAAGCGGGTCATTGTCAACCATACCTGTAATTTCCTGTATCGTATTGCTCAAAAACATATAATAGGCACTGGCATACCACCGGAATTTTTTGTAACTTCCGTTGTAAGTGATATCCAGGTTGAACGAACGTTCCGTCTTCAAATCCGGATTCGGAATCGCCCTTCCCCGTTTGTAGGAATAACGGTCTTTCAACGAAGCGAAACGGGCATTCCTCGACAATGAAAACCGATACGTATGGTTTCTGTTGTGTTTGTAGTCTACGGCGAACTGGTAATTGATATCCTGATCGGATGAGGTGGGGTAGCTAACAATCCAATAGGTATTGGATCCGGGCAAGGGCTCAAACATTTCAGCCTTCTTCCCTTTATGATAAAAGAATCCGGCTCCCGCCAGAAAAAACAATTTATTGCTCGCTTCCCACGTATCTTCCAAGGCTACGGAAGCTGTATATTCATCCTGCTTCGCTACCGGATCAAGGTCGTCATGACTCCTGTGAACATCCCTTTTGTAATTTGCCCCTAATTTAAGGGTATGGTTCTGTATTCCATTCCAGGCCAGAATAAACCGGGCACCAGCCGAGTAGTCATCGTAATAGCTGTTAAATGCCGATTTAGCCTCCTGACTGTTATACTCTTTGTTGTCGTATGCTTTCAGCAAGTTATAATAACGATCGTAGAATAGCCTGCTTTCAAAATTCCAGTCCGGATGGATGGCCGTTTTCGAAAAGAAATGGATCTGCTCTTTATCCCAGTCCTTATATCTCCAGAACCGCGGCATTCCGTTCGTCCCCAAATAAGGAGGCACATATTTATCGGCAGCTATCCTGCTGACACCTACGATGTACTCGTCCCCATCCTTTGGAGTAAAACCGAATTTACCATTAAACTGATAATCAGTGGTGCCGGAATGATGCCGTTTGTCCCCTTCCTGTAAACCCGTTACGGGTAAATAGCCTGAAGGCAGCCTGAAATCATTTTTATGCAGCCAACTTCCGTCCAGCTGCACATACCATTTATCATGTCTGCTTCCGATACTTGCGGCCGTATTCCACAACGTGCTGGCTTTTACACCAAACTCGAACCTCTTTGCCGGAGCTGTACTGATTATATTGACGGCGCCACCCATGGTGTTGCCTCCCAGAAGAAGCGACGAAATCCCTTTGGACACCTGTATCTTTGAGATGGAGGAGGTCTGAATACGGCCCAGGTCGATCAACCCGTCAAAAGGAACCGAAACCGGAATTCCATCCATAAACACAGGAATGCGGGTCTGGTCGAACCCTCTCAGAAACAACAGGCTCTCACCTCGGGAAGAAGCTTCCGTCAGAGTTATACCCGGAATCCATTCCAGTGCCTGACTTACCCTTGGTAAATCCATCCGGTCCATCTTGAGAGCCGAAATCTCGGATCCCGAAGATACCGGAAGTTTTTCCAGTATGATGACTTCTCCTAACACAGCGTGCCTAATACTATCATTTTCAACGGGATTACCTTGTATCCTGCAACAAAACAGGATTATCATCAGCAGTATGATTCCTTTTCTACCTATCATTTTCTGAAATGGTCTATCGCATAATGTATAGGAACCATAATCATATGCATCAGTTTGGTAAATGGGAAGATGATGAATATCAGAAATCCGTTAACGATATGTATTTTATAAATCAAATCAGCATCGGCAATGTATTTCCAGGAATCGGGTTCGAAAATAAAGATACCCTGCGCCCAGTATTCCATGGACATATAATCTTCCAGCGACGATTGGGTGGTGATATACGTACCCCAAAGACCCAGAGCAATCTGCACTAATAACAATACCACGATAACATAATCCTGAATTTTACTTGTGGCCCAGACTCTTTTGTTCCTGAACCGCCGCACCGCAAGCAGGGTGATACCCACAAGGGCAGCTACTCCGGAAATACTTCCCATAAGAATTGCCAGCCACCGTTTCGTTCCATTGGACATAAACCAGTTATAGAGCCATTCGGGAGTGAGCAGCCCCAGTATATGTCCCAGTAAGACCAGTAAGATCGCATAGTGAAACAGCGTGCTTCCCCATCGGAGACTCTTGTCGTTGCTAATAAACTGCGACGAACTTGCCTGAATTGTATTGTTTCTCCGAACGATCCGATAGATAAGTCCCGTCGCAAAAACCGTCAGCGCGATATAGGGTAAATACCCTAAAAAGAAATTGTTTATGTATTCGGCAGCTATCATACATCAATCCCTTTCTTTAGTTTACGATCACATTTATCTTCATTATACAATGAACACAACAGTTCAAGCAGATACGAATAGGGCGTTTCTTTCTTTTGCAAAGCTTTCCGCATGTTCTCCAGTATATGAGAAACCTCCTTAAGTAATTTCAGGCTCTCTTCTTCGTTTTTAAGAAGAGAAAGATACTCAAGAAAAAGAGGCAGATAGTCCGGCAACTCGTCGGAACAAGGCATAAATCCGGCTTTGTTATACATTTCAGTCAGGTCCACCATGGCTTGTCCCCTTTCCCTCGAATCGCCGTAAACATGGTCGAACAGGTACAAATTGGTAGAAGAGGAGAAATCGAACTGCTGAACATACAGCATCTGCCAGTCGGATAACGTAATAGACTGTATCGGATCGAGGAACTGACTGAGCAAATTACTCTGCGCTTTGTCCAGCCCGTTCTCTTCTTCAATAACTCTTTTTAATCCTGATAAATTCTCTTTCACGTCTTCATTGGGATAATCCAGTAACAAAGACAATATTTTATATGTATTTTGCATAGCGCTACTATTAAGATGAAACCTTATCTGCCTCCGAATAAATTGCGACCCTCCTCCGACTTGCCCGGGTAATCGTACCCCAATCCGGCACGAAGATTGGCAAAGTCGGCATCCTCGGTATGAGTGGGGGCCGTTGGAATCACAAAACGGTCCTTGTAATTTGCAATCGCAAGATAGCGATACATAGCCTCGTAATCCGATCTGTCCAGTCCCAATGCCGCTTCGATGGACGGGTTTTCATTTTTTTCCACCGTAACCTCACGCATATACTGCCTCATGGCCAACAACCTTGCCAATGCCTTTCGGATAGGTTCCTCGTCGCCGGCAGTCATCATCTTGGCCAGGTAATTTACAGGGATGCGCATATCATTTACAGCCCCGAAGAAATCCGCGGTAACCTCTTTTTGTTGTAAAACGGGCGACATGGGCGGAATATACCACACCATAGGCATGGTTCGGTATTCGGGATGTAACGGAAAGGCCACTTTCCAGCGTTTCATCATCTTATAAACCGGCGAATCCTGCGCAGCTTTTATAACAGAAAACGATATACCCTGCTCTTCGGCCATTTTAACAACCGCCGGATCGTTGGGGTCAAGTATCAATTCCAGCTGCTTTTCGTACAATTGCCGGTCGTTTTCGGTTGCCGCATAATCTTTGATCGAATCTGCATCATAAAACAGCACTCCGATATAACGGATACGGCCAACGCAAGATTCGGAACACACGGTGGGTTTACCGTTTTCGATTAGCGGGTAACAAAAAGTACACTTCTCCGATTTCTTTCTTTCCCAGTTGAAATAGACCTTCTTATAGGGGCAGGCGCTCACGCATTCGCGCCATCCACGGCATTTGTCCTGATTGATAAGTACAATCCCGTCTTCCTCCCGCTTATAAATGGCACCCGAAGGACACGAAGCGGCACATGCCGGATTCAGACAATGTTCGCATAAACGGGGCACATAAAACATGAAGGACTTTTCGAATTCCTCGTATCCTTTCGTATCGAGCTCTTTCAGGTTGGGATCTTTCTTCCGCTCTTCAAATTTCCCGCCTAAATTATCCTCCCAATTGGGTCCGTATTCGATTTTTTCCATCCTTTGGCCGGTAATCAGTGAGTAGGGGCGGGCACTGGGAGCCGTTCGAAAACGCTTGGTACCCGTAAGTTTGGAAAAGTCGAATGTGTAAGGTTCGTAATAATCCTTGATTTCGGGCATATGCGGATTCGCAAAAATAGACGAAAGGATGCTCATGTTGCTTCCCTGCAGCAGCTCGAGCCTCTTTTTCCGCATCGTCCACCCTCCTTTGTATCGTTCCTGGTTTTCCCACTCCACCGGATAACCCGGACCTGGTTTGGTTTCCACGTTGTTAAACCAGACATATTCCATACCTTTACGGCTTGTCCATACGTTTTTGCATGTTACCGAACAAGTGTGACAACCGATACACTTGTCCAGACTCAATACCATGGCTATTTGTGCTTGTATTTTCATTTTGCAGACTCCTTTTTATCGTTACTATCCTCGTCGCCCCAACGTACGGATGCGCATTTACGGATTATCACAAACTCATCCCGGTTGGCACCGATTGTTCCGTAGTAATTAAGTCCATAGGATAATTGGGCATATCCGCCAATCATATGCGTTGGCTTGAGACATAGGCGGGAGATGGAGTTATGGATTCCACCTCTGTTTCCTGTAATATTGCTGAGCGGGACATTGACGGTTCTTTCCTGGTTGTGATACATAATCAGGGCCCCTTCGGGAATACGTTGCGAAACGATTGCCCGGCAGCTTGCCGTACCGTTGTCGTTAAATACCTCTACCCAGTCGTTATCCTGGATGTCGATCTTAGCCGCATCCAATTCGCTGATCCAGATAACGGGACCGCCTCTTCCTAAGGTAAGCATCAGCAGATTGTCGCTCCACGACGAATGGATGGTCCATTTGTTGTGCGGAGTGATCAGATTCAGCGTAAGGGTGTTATCCGTAATGTGCAATCGCTCTTTCACGTTGTTGATCTCCTGTTTGGACAAGGGCGGTTTATAGCAAACCAGTCCCTCGCCGAAAGCCCGCATCCAGGGATGATCCTGATAGATGGATTGCCTGCCTGTAACTGTGCGCCAGGGAATTAGTTCGTGCACGTTGGTGTAGTTGGACGTATAGTTCACTTCGTGCGATTCGATACCGCTCCAGATTGGCGAATTAAGTACCCGCCGGGGTTGCTGTACCAGATCGTCGTAGCGTAACTGTGTGTCTCCCCCCTCTTCGGTAAGGTGTTTAAGATCAAGTCCGGTTGGTTTCTCCAACGCTTTCCATGCCTTGCGCGAGGTTACCCCGTTGCTTTCGGGAGCAAGGGTGAGGATGGTTTCTATGGCCTGAAGATCAGACTCCAGGGCAGGCATTCCGCAGGTACTTCCTTCGGACTGAATTGTCCCGTTAAGGTGTTTCAGGAATTCGTACTCCTCGTCCGACTTCCATGTAATTCCTTTGCCTGTGATACCGGCCTGTTTCAACAAAGGCCCCAACGAAGTAAAACGTTTGTATGTATTTGGATAATCGCGTTCCACGACAATCAGTTTCCCCATGTTTTTGCCCGGCTCCGGACGATTGCCGCTCTCTTTCCAGTCATCCACAAATAGCGGCTCCGAGATTTCTCCGGGCGAATCGTGCATAAGAGGCTGCATGATTACATCTTTCTCTACACCCAGATGTCCTTTACAGAGTTCGGAGAATTTGGCAGAGATACCTTTGAATGTATCCCAATCGGTACGCGACTCCCAAACCGGATCCACCGCTTTGGAGAAGGGATGTATAAAGGGGTGCATATCCGTGCTGCTGATATCGTTTTTCTCGTACCAGGTTGCGGCGGGCAGTACGATATCCGAATGCAACGACGAGGTTGTCATCCTGTAATCCATCGTAACCACCAGATCCAGTTTGCCTTTGGCTCCCTCATCGTGCCATTTCTGGTACAGAGGAAGCTGTTCGTCCAGTTCCTTCAACTCTTTTCCAAACACACTGTTTTGTGCGCCTAACAGATGCTTCATGAAATACTCCACCCCTTTGGCACTGCTGCCGATGAGGTTAGCACGCCAGATAAAGAGATTCTTCGGACAGTTTTTGGCATCGTCCAGGTCTTCGGAGGCCAGGTTTAATTCTCCGCTATGCAGCTTGCTTGTAATATAGTTGGGGATATCCATTTGATTGGCCTCTGCCTCCTTGCATAATTGCAGCGGATTACGATCAAATTCCGGCGAGGCCGGCAGCCATCCCATGCGTTGCGATTTGATATTACAATCCAGCAGGGTAAGTTTACTCCACTCCTCTTTTTTGTACAAGGGAGAAACCAGACTGTCCACTTTCACCTTCTCGTAACGCCACTGGTCGCTATGCATGTAGAAATAACTGGTGGTGTTCATATGACGGGGCGGTCGTACCCAATCCGACGCAAAGGCCAGCGTGGCCCAACCCGACTGCGGACGCACCTTCTCTTGTCCCACATAGTGTGCCCATCCGCCACCCGACTGCCCGATGGTTCCGCAAAGAATAAGCAGATTCATGGCTGCCCGATAGGTCATATCCGTATTGTACCACTGATTTACACCGGCACCGATTATAATCATGCTCTTGCCCTCTGTTTTTGCAGCCGTTTCTGCAAACTGCCTTGCGATTGTTATCACGCTATCGGAAGCAACCCCGGTTATCTGCTCCTGCCATTTGGGGGTGTATGGAATATTATCGTTGTAACTACGGGCTGTCTGCGAGTCGTCCAACCCCCTTTCAACTCCGTAATGAGCCAGCATAATGTCGTATACGGTGGCGCAAAGCACCTCACCCTCTGCCGTCTGGCACTTTACAACGGGAACTTTACGTACCTGTACTTCGGTATGGTCTGAAGCGTTGAAGTGTGGATTCTTATACTCCTCTCCCCCGAAATAGGGAAATGAAACCTCAGCCACATCACTCTTCCTATCCATTACGCTTAACAGCGGAGTAAAGGATTTCCCCGTGCGCAGATCTTCATTACGCAGGTTCCATTTGCCTTCATTATTCCAGCGGGAACCGATACAGCCATTGGGAATCACCATTTCGCCGTTCAACTCATCCAACAGAACCGGATACCATTCCGCGTTTTGGGTAATTCCTAACTGGTCTGTAAAGTCACTTGCCCGTAACATCATACCTGTGCGGAATCCGTTTTCGCATGGCTCCAGCTTCACCAGAAAGGGCAGATCGGAATATTTTTTTACATAAGAATCGAAATAGGGAGTTGTCTTATCAACAAAAAACTCTTTCAGGATAACATGCCCCATAGCCATTCCCAGGGCCGAGTCGGTACCCTGTTTCGGATTCAGCCAGATATCGGCAAACTTGGATGCATCGCTGTAATCGGAAGAGATTGTTACCACCTTCGTTCCCTTATATCTTACCTGTGTAAGGAACGGCGAATCGGGAGTACGTGTAACAGGCACATTCGATCCCCAAAGCATAATGAAAGAAGAATTGTACCAGTCGGCACTTTCAGGAACATCTGTCTGCTCGCCCCAGGTTTGGGGAGAGGCGGGCGGCAGGTCGCAATAGAAATCATAGAAACTGAGTACCGTACCGCCTATGAGGCTCAGATACCGGGTACCCGAAGCATACGAAACCATCGAAAAGGCCGGAATAGGCGTAAAGCCAACCAACCGGTCGGGACCAAATTTCTTAATCGTATAGATGTTGGCCGCTGCAATGATTTCTTGGGCAAGATCCCAGTCAAGTCGTAAGAAACCACCTAATCCGCGTCTCTCCTTGTATCTTAAAGAAGCAGCCGGATCGTTCATTACAGCCTCCCATGCCAATACGGGGTCGTGCAGCAATGTTTTTTGTTGCTGATAGGCTTCCAGCAATTCATGCCGGATCATCGGGTGCTTTACACGACCCGAATTGTACAGATACCACGAATAACTGGCGCCACGTGGACAGCCCCGAGGTTCGTGGTTGGGTAATCCGGGACGGTTTTGCGGATAGTCTGTCTGCTGAATCTCCCAGGTAACAATACCCTTCTTCACAAATATTTTCCATGAACAAGAACCTGTGCAGTTAACACCATGTGTAGAACGAACCTCCTTATCGTGTTGCCAGCGGTTTCGATAGAAACTTTCCCAGGCTCTCTGATCGGAAGCAGTCACTTCCGAAAAGAATTTCTTTTTTTGTAAAAGAGACTTTATCATAGAGGTATATTATTTATTTTTATTACGAACCACCAGTCCGAAATAAAGTATTAACATTACAATCACACTAAATAGGGTGAAAATGAGAAAACCCCGGTAATAACCGGTGATACCCATCGTATCCACCACCTTACCGAGTACGGGAGGAACAACAAACCCTCCAAAAGCACCCAATCCTCCTACCCATCCCGATGCGCCGCCCACCGATTTAGACACATATACCGGAACCAGTTTCATGATGGCCGCATTGTTCAGTCCGAATGCAACGGCAATAACCAACGTGCACAGGGCAGAAATTACCAGGCTGCTCGAAAAGGCCATCACTGCAGCAACCGTTCCCAACAATGTAATGGCAAAGAGGCTCACTTTTAGTCCCCCTATCTTATCGGACAGATTTCCTCCCGGAATACGTAATAAGGCAGCAAGACAGGCGTAGACTGCGGTGAAAAGTCCGGCTTGGGTAACCGACAGTCCGTGTGCCTTCTGCCAATAGGTAGGCAACCAGGCGGTTAAAGCCATGAATCCACCGAATGTTACGAAGTAGGCAATCACCAGAATCCATGTTTCCGGGATTCGGGCGGATATCAGCAGACTCTGTTTCATGTTTCCGGCGGGAAACAGTTCCTGACCAGCTTCGGTGGCCATTTTTTTACTTACCTCTTCACTGTATCCTTGTTGCCTGAACTGAAAATGATAGGCATTGCAACTTATCAAAAAATAGAGAATTGTACCCGCAATCATAAAGGCGGTCCAGAGGTAGTAGGCAGACACAAACCCCACGGAGTGGAGTAAAAGAGGAAGTATTATCGCGAACACGCCCGCCCCCAGGGTACCCAATCCCCCAAATATACCTAAGGCAAAACCTTGCTTGTTTTTGGGATACCAATAAGACGACTGACCAGCACCCACAGAGAACGTGGCCACTCCGCATCCGCTCATACAGCCAAAAACCAATATAAGCCAGTAGGTTCCTTCCATATTGTCCGGATAGTGAGTAGCCAGCAAGACCGAAAGTCCGCTCAGTCCGATTACAGATAGAACCATTAACCACAAAAACGATTTCTTCCCTCCATTTTCATCAACGGATGCTCCGAAAGGAATCCGCAATAACGAACCGGAAAGGGTAGGAATCGCCACTAAAAGTCCCATCATCGACGGCGACAAATCCATTACTTCGTTTAATTTGGTTGCCGACGGGCCAAACAACGAGATGGCTGCCGAACCAAAAAAGAATCCGATGGTGGCTGCGGTTAGTCCCCGGGCCGGTGAACCCTTTATTTTTGCTTTATTCATGATAGTATTCTATTATATTCCTCCCGGTTATTAATATTCGCGAACAGATGGTGTAATTCTTCGGGGATAGGTATTAGACAGGCGTTACCCCAGTCGAATAGCTGTTTTACCCGGAATCTTTTTTCTTTGACGGCCTCTTCTATGTCGGGTAACAAAGATTTGGAAAGCAGTAGAGGGAATACCCCCGGGGTCGATTCATGTTTCCATCCGATAATGGTTTCGCCTCTGCCAACAGCCAGCATCTGCATGATAATTTCGCTGGTAATCAAAGGCATATCGCAGGTAAGAACCAATATCCAGGGAGTAGTGCTGTAGGTAAGCGCTGTCAGGATACCGCCCAATGGTCCGGATTCGGATACCACATCCTTCAGTACAGGAACGCCCAGTGTTTCGTATTCCGGATAAAATCCCGCAACGACAACCTCTTTGGTATATGGCTGTATCTTATGAATGAGGTGTTGTAAAAAACTACTTTCCCCATACAGGCTCAGCGCCTTGTTGGATCCGAAACGCGAACTTTTACCTCCGGCCAGCACAACACCGGTTATATCTTCCGGGTGTAACATGGCTTATAAAATTGAATTTAGTACGATGGATAGTGCAAATAACGGAACAGCCAGACGGGCGGTCCACCTTGCCAGATGAATTGGCTGACTGATTGAGTCCACCAATTGGGCGGCCCCCAGAAGCATGGCTCCCTGTATAACCGAACGCTCTATCCAAAGAGTCGGCAAACCGGCACCGACAAAGTTGCGGAGACCCGGGTTTACAGTGATATAGGCATCCATAAAAACCTGCCATCCCCTAAATAGCAGGATCGAAACAAATACCATACAGATAGCCAGAGGAATCTTCAGCATCCATCGGCTGGTTTTGCGTTGCGCATAAATACTGAAGCCCCAGGTAACCAACCCTTCAATGAAAATGGCGATTGCAGGATTGGTAACATGAAATACCGGTACGGCCGGATGCATAGCCAGGTTGATAAGCTTGACCATGGAGGCCACAAAGGCTACTTTAACAATGGTTGCAGTTTCTCCGGTTTGTTTGGCGGCCATCATCATACATAGTAATCCGAAGGGATAGAGAAGCAATACCTCTCCCTTGAAATGAATCAAGTGTAATACCCATCCCAGACTGGCTTCCAGAATTCCCCATAACGCCCCCCAGAAAATGATTGTTTTTAGTTTATTCATATTTGTATGTATTATCGGATATCGGTTACACAAATATAGAGATGTTGGTTTCTTTAAATATGTGTTCTTTATTACAAATGCTACTTTTATTTACAAAAAAAAGTCACTTTTAAATCTAAACTATCCATTATTGTTTTTTATTATTTAAGTTTGCACAATAAGAGTGTTAATTATGGAGCAAACAGATTTCACCGAAAAGCATGAGGCATTATTGTTTCAGATTCCATTATTCAGGGATTTGCCCATGAACATTAAGCATTTATTAGTGAACAAGCTGGAGTTTACGGTCTTTACGATTAAAAAAAACGACATTGTAGCCAGACAGAATACCCACTGCAAACGGTTGATGGTTCTACTTGAAGGGAGACTGAGGGTAGATAGCATGGATGCAACAGGCAATGAAGTACTGATTGAATATATTATTGCCCCGCGTGCATTTGCTACACCTTACCTTTTTAAGCTGGATACAGCCCTTCCGGCCACTTTTAAAGCATTGGAAAACGGCATCTTATTGACCGCAACCAACGAATCGGTTTTTAAACTAATGAGTGAAATTCCAGATCTTTTAAAAAGTTTCCTGGGAGTAGCCGGAAATTGTAACAAATGTACAGATTTGAGACTGAAGGCTTTGTCGTACAAGAATATCCGGAGTCGTTTTGTAGCATACCTGTTTGAGCAGAAGTCTGCTAATTGCTCTATTATAACCATCGTACACAATCAGGTTCAGTTAGCAGATTATCTGTGTGTTACACGTCCGGCACTAACAAGAGAAATAAATAAGATGATAAAAGAAAGACTCATTTCAATGAAAGGCAAAACCGTAGAACTCCTTCAAATCCCCGAATTGAAAAGAGTTATTTTATAAATCTGCATTTATTATAGTTTATAGGATTCTTTGCTTTAATAATACTCTCCTGAAATCACGCATGGAAGAGAGCCATCCTCCATATCCCAACATTCCTCCTCTATTTAATCACTGAGACTTAGTGTTCTATCTTTTTGTATACAGTGATCTATTGCCGGCACTTCGAAGAATTATTCATCGGACCTGGGTCAACTTATCATCGGACCCGGGTCCGATGATAAGTTGACCCAGGTCCGATGATTGTTTGACCATGGTCCGATGATTAGTTGTTCGGAAGCAAAACGGTACTTGTATATAGTCTTTGACTTACTTTACTTATATGTTAGGGAAAGATCTTGTGCTGGTTCGGGAACGGAGGTGGTTGTGCTGACAAGGAAGAGGGAATTAGCTATGGGAAACAGGGAAGGGAGTGGGTTTTCCGGTGGTGACAGATGAAAAAAAGTGATAGATGGATTTTAGGCATCTATCACTTTTTTAATTATTGACAAACAGGCTGCTATCTTCCAAAAGTGAGGGATGACAGATGTTTTCGCGAAAAAGGCCGCTCTTCCTGTGAAGAGCGGCCTTTTTATTTTATAGTCGTTATCGCTTAAATAGCGTATAGCGTGCTGATTGATTCGTTTTTACATACACGACGAATTGCTTCGGCAAACATATCGGCTACAGAAAGTACTCTTACTTTCTCGCAATGGTTTGCATAAGGAATTGAGTCGGTAAAGATCATTTCAGTTAATGCAGATTCACCAACACGGCTGGAAGCAGGATCACTCATTACAGCATGACTGGCAATAGCGCGAACTGACTTCGCTCCGTTTTCCAACATCAGATTAGCTGCTTTAGTAATTGTTCCGGCTGTATCAACCATGTCGTCGATCAAAAGAACATCTGCTCCTTTTACATCACCGATAATACGCATCTCGGCAACTTCGTTTGCACGTAAACGCGATTTATGGCAAATTACCATAGGTACACCCAGGTATTTGGCATAACTGCTGGCACGTTTGGTACCTCCAACATCGGGAGTAGCAATTACAAGATTATCCGCAGACAATGAGTTCTTAATGTAATCGAGGAAAATAGCCGATGCATAAAGGTGATCTACAGGAACGTTAAAGAATCCCTGAATCTGATCTGCATGAAGGTCCATTGTTATTAACCGGTTAATTCCGGCAACAGCCAACAGGTCTGCCATTAGCTTGGCGCCGATAGAAACACGAGGCTTATCCTTTCTGTCCTGACGAGCCCATCCAAAGTAGGGAATAACGGCGATTATAGAGTGTGCAGAAGCACGCTTTGCCGCGTCAATCATCAGGAGTAACTCCATCAGGTTGTCCGCATTTGGGAAAGTTGACTGAACCAAAAACACATCTTTTCCGCGGATAGACTCTTCGTATGAAACCGAAAATTCTCCGTCGGCGAAGTGCTGAATGTTCATTTGTCCAAGGGGACAACCAAGACTGTTGCAAATTTTCTCTGCAAGATACCGGGAGTTGGTTCCCGAAAACACCAAGAAAGGAGTTTGTGCACTCATTATCTGAATATTTATCTTATTTGTGAATGTTCCGAATCGTGCCACAAAAGTACAAAACTTATTGTAAAATGTTGTATAACATCCGAAAGTTTAGTTGAAAATTTATTTTTTCATATACGTAAACTTAAGGACCTTTCCCGAAAATGCAGGGATAACCACCTTAAACGGAGAAACTTCCGTAAGTGTACTAATGCTTGTTTCGCCTGTAAACAAGTCGGTTAGGGTCGCGGGTTGATTATCTCCAATACTAAGATAAACAAACGCTTCCACAGGAATCTTTACCCGAACAGTCTGGGCGGACATATCAAAATTTACGACCACAAGAACAACATCGTTCAAGTATTTTCGCATGAATGCATATTGCCGGCTTGGATTAAAGCATTTATTCGTCATGTTAGCATAGGTAAGGTCGTAAAACAACCCTTTTGAAATAGCCTCCTCTGTACTTGCCAAATTAAGTAACCAAGCATATATTCTACGTAGCTCTGTTTGCGCCGGAGTAAGTTTTTCCTCGTTAAAAGCTCCGCCGTTAATCCAATTTCTTACGGTGGTCAGACTCCAATAGTCAAAAATAGTAGTACGTCCGTCCAATCCGCTGAAGCCTTCATTATCCATACCAGGTTCTCCCAGTTCTTGCCCGCTATAGATCATTACCGGATTTACATGCATCAGCGCCGCCACCATCATACCCGGAATTCCAGCACTGGCATTCCCGGCAAAAAAGTCTGAAGCTATGCGTTGCTCATCGTGATTTTCCATAAAATTAAGCATATGCGGCTGAATATCTTCCACCGCCTGCCAGCATTTTATGATATCACTTGCCGGAGCTTGCTTGCACGTTACAGCCCGCAGCGTATCATACAGCCCAACTTTATCGTACAGATAGTCGAATTTTCCGAAAGAAAGGTAGCTTCTATACTTTTCGGGGTTATATACTTCTGCAATAAATACAACAGGAAAACAATTCTTCACATGAGGAATAGCCCAGTGCCAGAATTCGACCGGAACCATCTCTGCCATATCACAACGAAATCCATCTATGCCTTTGCCAGCCCAGAACATAAGAATATCGAGCATTTTACTCCAGGTATTCGGTATAGGATTGAAATGGCCGATGTTTCCATTCTGATAATCGACGCCATAGTTTAGCTTAACAGTCTCGTACCAATCATCCATTCCAGGAGAACAAGTAAAGCAATCGTTACCTGTTACCTTTGCCGGAAACTCGCTGTACATAAAATCTTCTTGCTTTGCACCGAAATCAAATTGCAGAGTTTGACCGGGTAAGTAATAAAAATTATTCTGTGTATCAAAAGATCGGGAGCAATTATCCGTCTGCCCCAGATCTTCAACATAGCTCAATTTGGCATCGGAATGATACTGCCTGGAAACATGGTTTGGCACAAAGTCAAGAATAACTTTAAGTCCGGCTGCATGGGTTCTTTCCACCAGAGCTTCAAACTCATCCATCCGGCTGGGAACATGGTCGGCCAAATCGGGATCTACATCGTAATAGTCCTTGATTGCATAGGGCGAACCTGCCCTACCCTTTACAACAGCGCCGTGATCTTTGAGTATATTATAAGCAGAGTAATCCGTCTTTGTTGCATGCTCGATCACTCCTGTATACCAAATGTGCGTAATGCCAAGCTCTTTAATCGAATTGAGGGCTTTTGGTGTAAACGACGAAAATTTACCTGATCCGTTTTCATTAACTCTTCCATGTTTTACACAAGAACCATTCAGATTCCCGAACAAACGGGGAATAACCTGATAAATAATAGGTTTATCATACTGTTTCATAATGACTTTCTTTTATTATATAATTCCTCCCGAACTCTTAATTATTACAATTTTCTATCTGGTAAAAGCAGACTTTTACTTGCATAAAAGGCCTTTACCAGCGAATCGTGTTTAGCCTCATTTACCACCTTATCGAACGCACGTACAGCTGCAACGTATCCAACTCCCGAAATAAGGTCTACATTTTCCAAATCAAATGTTTTGAACTGGCCAAATTCTTCAGCTTCTATCAGCACGTCGCACATCATCCTGTCTTCCATCGTATTGGCACGAAACATATAGTGATACGAACGTTCCGCTATATGCACCAGTGTCTGTTTGTATTTTTGAGGAACCAGAGGACTCACATTAACTCCTATAATCTTGTCGCATTCGTTTCTTATTATCGAAACCGGAAAATTATGAAAAAGCCCGCCGTCCACATAGTGAATTCCTTTAATAACAACCGGATTAAAAATGATGGGAACACTACAGGATGCTGTTACTGCCTCAACAATAGGTCCGGTACGGAACTCGTGACTTTCGCCATTATCCAGATCCGTTGCCATCACCACCATAGGTATCTGAAGATCTTCAAAGTTCTTAGCCCTCAGGTGTCTTTTCAAGAAGTAACGAAAACGCTTGCTGTCGAAAAGTCCGGCTTTGGGAATCTGCAGCTCTGCAAATTCTGAAAACTCTCTGCCTGTAAAGAGCTCCTTTATTTCACCGGCCGAATATCCGTCGGCAAATAAAACGCCCATCAATGCTCCGGCACTGGTTCCTGCTATGATATCTGGTTTAATTCCGCATTCTTCCAGCAATTTAAAAACACCAATATGTGCAAACCCTTTGGATCCTCCACCACTCAGTGCTAAGCCTAATTTATGCTTATTATCGTTCGTATTATCTTTCATCAGTTGCTTTATAATTAGCTGGAAACAAATATGCTAATTTTTTTTGTGCTTTCATAGCTTTATGCTCGTAAAAATGCTATTATCTTTGTACTCACAAAACAACAAAACAACAGCATTATGTCAATGTCTCGCTTTAATGCAGTAGAAAAAGCTTCAAACCGAAAAGCAATTGAAGCTATTACCCCTAATGAAAAGGTCTCTGAATACTTTGGAGAGAATGTCTTCAACAACAAGGCAATGAAAAAATATCTCTCGAAAGAAACTCACAAACATCTTACCGATTCAATCGAAAGCGGAACGCCTATAGATCGCGAAATTGCGAATCATGTGGCTGCCGGCATGCGTATGTGGGCATTGGAAAAAGGTGTTACCCACTATACACACTGGTTCCAACCGCTTACGGATGGTACCGCCGAAAAGCACGATGCCTTTGTGGAACACGATGGCGTTGGTGGAATGATTGAGGAATTCAGCGGCAAACTGCTTGTTCAGCAGGAACCGGATGCTTCAAGCTTTCCAAGCGGTGGATTACGTAACACGTTCGAAGCACGCGGATATTCTGCATGGGATCCTTCGTCGCCCGCTTTTATTGTAGACGACACCCTATGTATCCCTACCGTATTTATTTCTTATACCGGCGAAGCCCTGGATTACAAGACTCCGCTGATCCGCTCTGTTGAAGCATTAAATCAGGCAGCAGCAAATGTTTGCCGCTACTTTAATCCCGAAGTAAAAAAGGTGATTAACTACCTGGGCTGGGAACAGGAATATTTTCTGGTTGACGAGGATCTGTATACGGCCCGTCCCGACTTATCCCTTACCGAGCGTACCCTGATGGGACACGAAAGTGCCAAAAACCAGCAGCTTGACGACCATTACTTTGGTGCCATTCCTTCTCGTGTGCAAGAGTTTATGAAGGATTTGGAAATTGAATCATATAAATTGGGTATTCCGGTTAAAACCCGTCATAATGAAGTAGCTCCCAACCAATTTGAGCTTGCTCCCATTTACGAAGAGTGTAACCTGGCTAACGATCACAACCAGCTGATCATGTCTGTTATGAAACGGGTTGCCCGACGTCATAACTTCCGCATTCTTCTGCACGAAAAGCCTTTTGCCGGTGTAAACGGTTCAGGTAAGCACAATAACTGGTCGCTCGGTACGGATAGTGGCATCAATCTGTTTTCTCCGGGAAAAAACCGGGAAGAGAACTTGCGCTTTATCACTTTTGTGGTAAATACAATCAGAGCGGTGTACAAACACAATGCGTTAATTAAGGCTAGTATTGCCTCGGCAAATAATTCCTTCCGTTTAGGCGCCCACGAAGCTCCTCCGGCTATTATTTCCACTTTTCTTGGTACTCAGATTACGGATATCCTGGATAAGTTTGAAAACAGCTCGATTGAAGATGCCATTCAGGTTGACGAAAAGAAGGGACTAAGTCTGGGAGTTGGTCAGATTCCTGAATTGTTGCTCGACAATACAGACCGTAACCGTACGTCGCCGTTCGCATTTACAGGCAATCGTTTTGAATTCCGTGCTGTAGGTTCGTCCGCCAACTGTGCTTCCGGACTGCTGGCTCTTAATTCGGCCGTAGCCGATCAGCTGATGCAATTTTATAATGAAGTAGAAGGCCTTCGTGCTGCAGGGAAATCGAAAGAAGAGGCTATTTATGAAGTGCTGAAAAGCTATATAAAGGACTCAAAACCTGTTCGTTTTGATGGTAACGGTTACAGTGATGAGTGGAAAGAGGAAGCTGCAAAGAGAGGTCTTGATTGCGAAACCTGTGTTCCGCTTCAATACGATGCATACGTTACTCCGGAATCCATTCGCATGTTTGCCAATGTAGGCGTTCTTTCCGAAAAGGAATTGCATGCCCGAAACGAAGTTAAATGGGAGATCTATACCAAAAAGGTTCAGATTGAGGCACGTGTGCTTGGCGATCTTTCGCTGAACCACATTATCCCGGTTGTTATTCGCTACCAGACTGTTTTGCTTGATAATGTAACAAAGATCCAGCAATTGTTTAATGGTTCAAGTGAAGAACTTACAGCCGAACCGCTAAGACTGATCAAACGGATTTCAGGGCATCTTAATGCCGTTAATTCGATGGTATTTGAAATGGTAGAAGCTCGTAAGAAAGCAAATAAGATTGCAGATCTTCGTGAGAAAGCACTTGCTTATCACGACACGGTTGCTCCCTATCTGGATAAAATACGTGATCACATTGACGATCTTGAATTGATGGTCGACAACCAGATGTGGCCTTTGCCTAAATACAGAGAGTTGTTGTTTATCCGTTAAAACATACTAAAAGGGGAGCTCTTTAGCAGGAAGCTCCCCTTTTTATTTTACCATTTAACGTAATTAGCTTTCATTATAAAATCGTAGTCGTATTTAATGGCTTCAAGAGGTGACATGTTGTATTTTTCCTGTTCCACGTAATAATCCTCGAGTCCGGCTTTCTTGGCTACGGCAAAAAGAGACTTGAAATCCACCTTTCCTTTGCCCATCTCTGTACTACCATCTCCATCAAGACTTGCATCTTTAATGTGCCAGTTGGCAAAGCGTCCCGGATATTTTTTAACATATTCGTGACATTTAAAACCTCCGTGAACCATTTGGGCCGTATCTAACTGGAAAGTAACCAGACTGTCTTCCGTATAATCCAGTAATACATCGAAAGGAATCTTCCCCTCAAGTAGTTTAAACTCATCTATATGATTGTGGAAGGCAAACCGCAATCCATTGCTTTTAGCGATATCGCCCACTTTATTGAATTGGTCCGCAAGACGCTTTACATCTTCGATTGTCTTTATATCTCCGGAAGGATATCCAGCCTGAACAATCCATTTACAACCAGCCTCAGCTGTATCAGCCGCATTTTGTTTCCAGAAATCCCATCCTTTCGTGTCTCCCATGGGAAGAAGTCCGCTTCCGGTATGAGACCCGGTCATCGATGCTCCTAAATCCGACAGATACTTTTTAATTTCGGAAGGTGATTTTCCATAAAACTTACCATTCCGATAACCGGCTGCTTCAAGCCGTTTATATCCTATTTCAATCACTTTACGAATAGTACCGTCGAAGTCCTTCTGCAGGTCGTCACGCACACTATACAACTGGAGTCCGATTGCTTTTTCTTTGGGAGCAGCCGATGCCGAAAGTCCGGCAGGTAATACACTAAGCGCGGCCACAGCTGCACTTGTTTTCAGAAAATCTCTACGTGTAATCATATATATTTTAAGTTTCAATTAGGTCAACCGCGATAAAGGTAAAAAATATATTCTACTTTTGCACATAAAATCAGCAGCAGAATGCAAGGCACAAAGAATCTTACCAGCGGGCACATCCAGCGACAACTTTTCAATCTGGCTATTCCCATTATGGGAACTTCCTTTATTCAGATGGCATACAGCCTTACGGATATGGCGTGGGTGGGTCGCCTTGGCAGCGAATCTGTTGCAGCCATTGGTTCGGTTGGAATTCTGACGTGGATGACAAACTCAATCTCCTTACTAAATAAAGTAGGGTCGGAAGTTAGTGTCGGACAAAGTATTGGGGCTCAAAATGCTTCGGACGCCCGTAATTTTGCTTCGCATAACCTTACTATTGCCCTTCTTATTTCACTTTTTTGGGGATTGATTCTCATTGTATTCGCAGAACCTATTCTGCAAATCTACAAACTTGATCCGGAAATTACCTCCAAGGCGGTAAATTATCTTCGCATAGTTGGCACTGCCTTCCCTTTTATCTTTCTGTCGGCTTCCTTTACCGGGATATACAATGCTTCGGGTCAAAGTAAAGTCCCATTCATTATAAGTGGTATTGGATTGCTCATGAATATGCTGCTGGATCCACTTTTTATCTTTGGCTTTGGCTGGGGAACCGAGGGAGCGGCTTTGGCTACCTGGCTATCTCAGGGTATAGTTCTACTATTGTTTATCTACCGGCTAAAAAAACGCAGAGAGATACTTGGCGGATTCAAATTTTTCACAAAATTAGAAAGCAGGTTTGTAAAGCGCATTCTTTTTCTGGGATTGCCTGCAGCCATATTAAACGCCCTTTTTTCTATTATCAATTTATTTATGGCTCGTACGGCTTCCCAGTACGGGGGACATATCGGATTAATGACTCTTACAGCCGGCGGTCAGCTGGAAGCTATAGCCTGGAATACCTCTCAGGGATTTAGTACGGCTCTTAGTGCCTTTGTTGCTCAGAATTATGCAGCAGGGAAAAACGACCGTGTGTTGGGTGCTTATTACACTGCGTTGAAGATGACTGTATTATTCGGGACTTTCTGTACCTTATTGTTTGTATTCTGGGGCAGTGAATTATTTTCGCTGATAGTTCCCGATCCGGAAGCTTATCAATCGGGGGGGATATTTCTGCGGATCGACGGGTATTCGATGATTTTTATGATGCTTGAAATTACGACTCAAGGACTCTTCTACGGAACCGGTAGAACTGTTCCTCCTGCAATAATAAGTATCAGTTTTAATAGTCTGCGAATTCCTCTCGCTTTAATCTTAGCGTCGACAGGTCTTGGTATAGCAGGGGTTTGGTGGGCAATAAGTATTTCCAGCATAGCAAAAGGCATTGTATCGGCCTCTTGGTTTGCTATTTTAAAGAAAAGGATTCTGACTACTAGGGTAACCGGTGACTCAAACGGTACATCCAATTAGTAGCAAAGCGACGGAAAGGCCTTTTAGTATAGTTCTCTGCCAGCAAGTCGCTCCTGAATTCCCTTAAAATCAGCCATGAAGATTGATTTACCCAATGTTGAAAAATGGTGTTAGGTTTATGGGTTTCCGATAATGCAAGCAATGCATTCATATCAAAGCAGGTATCGGAAACTCCGGCTCCGGAAAGCATAGCATCATGCGCATTGCAAGCCTGTTCTATGTGTGTGGGAACCATAAGTACCGGTTTATTGAGATACATAGCTTCGCAGACAGATTCAAAACCGGCCGTGGTTGCATATGCTTTACATCCTGCCAAATACTGCAAAAACTTCGTATCATTGAGCTGATGAAATGAAAGCTTATCATCTACAACAGTTATTTCGGGAGCCCCTTTCTTATCCCAAAAGAAATCAATGGACTCATGCGGATGATTGGTATGCCAGCTTTTTACTTCTTCGCTGAAACCGCTGTTTACCATATATCCGTGAAGATAATTACCTTTTGTCGGTTTTGTATCGATCACCTCTTTACGTAGCAACGGAGGAACCACCACAATTCCTTTGGATGGAACCTCTCTCATCTTTCTAAACGACAAGGCCAGTTTACGACGGGATCCAATGGCGGTTACTTTTGTGAGAAACTTCAAAGACTCTAACGACACCTTGTTTGATTCGGGAAATGAAAAGTCCGGATGAAGAAACAGGTACTGGTGTGCAATACAAATCATAGTTGCTTTGGGACGAAAAAGCATGTAAGTTAATCCGGTAAGCATTTCATAAAAGTTCACAACGACATCCGCGTTGGTTTCCTTTATCATTTGATTTATATAGGTAATACTATGCATGTATTTATAACTACGACAAACATTGTATCCTATACTTTTTAGTATGTTTACTTGTTTGTTTTTGGCAGAAGGCAAAAAGTTGGGACTTTCGAATGAAAATACGGGAGCATTTATCTTCTCGGTGAAAAAAGACGGAAGCTGGCGCGAGGGACTTTTTCCAACCATTACAGCAACAACCTCGTGCCCATCCTGATTGAGCATTTGCTTTAAGGAAAGCGCTTGGGTAAGATGCCCCCTTCCTTCTCCCTGAATTATAAAGATTACTCTCATACTAATACCAGATATTGCATTTCTCCTGCAAATTTTCTACAGGTAAAACAAGTTGATTACTATTATATGTAACAATTTTCCAGTCCCCTAGTTCATTTTGAACCAAAGCAGTCATACTTTCCACCCAGTCACCCGAATTCAGATAGTGAATATCTCCATACCATTTATCGGCCGACTGATGTATATGTCCGCAAATAATAGCATCAGCTTTCTTGGCTTGAGCCAATGCTACCAGCTCTTTTTCAAAATCTGAAATATAGGAAACGGCGCTTTTTACTTTATTCTTTACCTGCTGCGAAAGAGAATTGTAAGGTTTACCCAATTTCGCTCGGTTTCTGTTGTAAATCTTATTTACCCACAACAAGAAAGTATACCCGACATCTCCCAGTCTGGCCAGCCAACGCATATGCGTGGTTACAGCATCAAAAATATCACCATGGGTAACATAGTAATGTTTTCCATGACTAAAAAAGGAATAATCTTTTACAATGGAAACATTGTAGAAACTCATTGGAGCCAGGTGGTCTAGAAAATCATCGTGATTTCCGCGCACATAAACTATTTCCGTACCTTGCTTTTCCATCATTTTCATTAAAACTTTAAAGAAATCGGTGTGTTTGGGTTTCCACCGCTTGCCTTGTTTTTGAAGTTGCCAGCCATCAATTATATCACCGTTCAGAATAAGCCGGTCGCAGTTTACATGTTTCAGAAAATTAGTGACCTCTTCTGTTTTGGAATGTTCAGATCCAATATGTATATCCGATAGAACAATAGTAGGATAATAAGTTCTTAGTTCCATTTTTTCGTTATTAATACTATACAAATAAAGCATTTACATATTACAGGATCATAACAAAAGAATGAATATCAAATGAAGTAAAACTTAATAAAAAGGGAGGAACATTAAACAAATGTCCCTCCCGGATTAATAGCATAAATCGCAATATAGAATTAAGTTTATTCTTCAGCCTGACTCGCTTCGTAGGTTTTCAACAACTTATCCTGAACATCTGCTGGTACCAGTTCGTAATTGGCAAACTTCATGGTAAAAGATGCACGACCGCCGGTAATAGAACTCAACGAAGTCGAATAAGAAGCCATTTCCTTTAAAGGAACTTTAGCCGATAATTTTTCGTACCCTTTTTCACTGCTCATCCCCATAATCAATGCCCGGCGTCCTTGAAGGTCTCCCATTACATCTCCCAAATAATCAGCAGGAACGGAAACCTCCACATCGTATACAGGCTCCAGAATCTTTGGTCCGGCTTCCTTAAAAGCAGTACTGAACGCATTACGACCGGCAAGCATGAACGAAATTTCATTACTGTCTACCGGGTGCATTTTCCCGTCGTAAACTAAGACACGAACATCGCGGGCATAAGAGCCAGTCAGCGGACCTTGCTCCATACGTGCCATAATTCCCTTAAGAATAGCTGGCAGGAAGCGAGTTTCAATGGCTCCGCCTACAATACAGTTTACAAATACAAGCTTACCACCCCAGTCTAATTCAATCACCTGAGTATCACGAACGTTCATTTTAAATTCCTGACCGTTGAAACGATAGGTATCAGGTGAAGGCATTCCTTCGAAATAAGGTTCAACTATCAGGTGCACTTCACCAAACTGACCAGCTCCACCGGATTGTTTCTTGTGGCGGTAATCGGCACGGGCCGATTTGGTTATTGTTTCCCTGTAAGGTATCTTCGGTTCAATAAATTCAATGGGCAGCTTATCATTATTTTCGATACGCCATTTCAATGTACGTAAGTGAAATTCACCCTGTCCGGAAACAAGCAATTGTTTTAACTCCTTGCTTTGTTCTACAATCCATGTGGGGTCTTCGGCCTTCATCCGGGTAAGAATTTCGCTAAGCTTTTCTGTATCGGCTTCGTTCTTAGCCTTGATAGCCCGTTTGTATTTTGGATTCGGATATTTTATAAAATTGAAGCGGAAGTCGCATCCTTTGCTGTTTAAGGTATTTCCAGTGCGGACCTCTTTTAATTTAACCGTTGCACCGATGTCGCCCGCCACCATTTCATCCACTTTGTTGCGGGTCTGACCTGCAACTGCAAATATCTGTGCGATTCTTTCTTTCGAACCACGGTCGGCATTCTGCAAGTCGTCTCCTTCTTTTACTTTTCCAGACATAACCTTGAAATAGGAAACCTCTCCAATATGAGGCTCAACCGTCGTTTTAAAGAAAAACAGACTGGTGGGACCATTCACATCCTGAGCCACTTCTTCGCCGTCCACTGTTACCATTTTAGGCATTTTGTCGACACATGGCACTACATTTCCCAAGAATTCAAGCGTGCGACGTACACACATGTCTCGTCCGGCACAAACACAAAACACAGGAAACATTCCTCTTGTTAACAAGCCCTGACGGATACCGTCCCGCATTTCGTCTTCGGTTAGGGTTCCCTGATCAAAAAATTTATCCATCAGGCTTTCATCGTTTTCGGCAGATGCCTCAACCAATGCCTGATGAAGTTCCATGGCTTTTTCCATTTCCTCTTCCGGAATTTCCAAAACATCAGGAACACCGCCTTCGGGTTTCCAGCGATACAATTTCATTTTTAATACATCCACCACCTGATTGAAAGACGGACCACAGGCTACAGGATATTGAATAGGAATAACTTTATTACCGTATCTGTCTTTTAGCTGAGCAACAACATTATCGTAATCGGCCTTTTCCTGATCAAGTTGATTTACAACAAATATAACAGGTTTAGCCAGCTTTTCTGTATAACGGAACTGATTGATAGTTCCCACCTCTATGCCGTATTGGGCATTAATAACCATTACTGCTGTGTCTGTAACACTCAATGCAGAAACCGCCCCTCCGATAAAATCGTCTGATCCGGGACAATCGATAAAGTTTAATTTACGACCTTGCCATTCTACACTGAAAACGGTCGAGAAAACAGAGTATCCATACTCTTTCTCAACCGGAAAATAATCGGATACAGTATTTTTCCCTTCTACAGTACCGCGACGTTTTATTACACCACCCTCGAAAAGCATTGCTTCTGCGAGAGTGGTTTTCCCAGAGCCCGAACTTCCCAAAATTGAGATGTTCTTAATTTCGTTTGATTGGTATACTTTCATGCTATCAGGTATTAATTAGGTTTAACAATAAATCCTCTTTTTTCAAGTATTTTCCTAACGAGGTCGCAAATTAAAAAATGCAATCGGGATAACCAATTATTATCTTCTGTTTGAGAACATAGTTATTAAACAGGGGATTGTTTTTTTCCCTATATTTGCCGGTAACCAATAATAAGACAATGGCAGGCATTTATATACATATTCCGTTCTGCAGCAAACGCTGTACCTATTGCGATTTCTTTTCAAATACCGATATGCGGTATAAAGAAACTTATATTACGTCGGCCATACGAGAACTGGAACTTCGAAAAGATTACCTGAACAACGAACTGATAGAAACCATCTATTTTGGGGGAGGGACTCCTTCCCAATTGGACAAACAGGCATTCGATCGCTTCTTCGAAGCTATAAGCAGCTTGTTTACTGTTGATAAAAATGCGGAAATCACTCTCGAAGCCAATCCGGACGATATGACGCCGGAGTACATCAGGGATATACGCACATTACCATTCAACAGGGTTAGCATGGGGGTACAGAGTTTTAAAAATGCTGACTTGCTGTTTCTGAACCGCAGGCACGACAGCAAACAGGCTTTACAGGCAATCAACCTTTGTAAGGAAAACGGCCTTACAAACCTAAGCATCGATCTTATTTATGGGTTACCCGGACAGAGTATGGACGATTGGCAGGCTAACCTGGATGAAGCCATCCGGTTGGACATTCCTCATCTTTCGGCTTATCATCTGATTTATGAAGAAGGCACCCCTCTGTTTAAACAACTTAAAGCCGGTAAAGTGCATACTGTGGAAGAAGAGCTTAGCGCAGATATGTTCTCGACCATGATTGACAGGCTTGCGGAGGCTGGATATGAACAATACGAAATATCAAACTTTGCAAAAAACGGACTCTATTCCCGGCATAACAGTTCTTACTGGACTGGAGCCATCTATTTAGGTATAGGGCCTTCGGCTCATTCATACAATGGAAACACCCGTCAGTGGAACATATCCTCCCTGCCTAAGTATTTTAAAGGAATAGAAAATGGCACACCCGACGTGGAAATAGAACAACTGGATGCCAAGACCAGATACAACGATTTTATCATTACAGGTCTACGAACCATGTGGGGGATTAATCTGGATAAACTAAGGGATACATTCGGGGAGAAAATGCTTGCTTACTGTATGCAACAAGCCGCCCCTCATAGGAGGAACGGCTTGCTTATTGAGAAAAATTCTGTTCTTACGCTTTCACGTCAGGGAATTTTTATTTCGGACGGGATTATGAGCGATCTTCTTTATGTATAGATCTATTTATCAATATCCATTTCATTTATCAAATAGCCGGCTCCCGCATATTTATCTATAAGGAACAAAACGTACCTGATATCAACAATAATGCTTCGCTGGTATTCAGGAAGGTACTGAATGTCGCCCCCTACTCCTTCCCAGTTCCGGTCAAAGTTGATCCCGATAAGTTCGCCACGCGCATTCATAACCGGACTTCCGGAGTTTCCTCCGGTAGTATGGGTATTTGCTGTAAAGGCTACGGGCATCCCTTGTTCGGGGCTACCGTATGGTGCATAATCCTGCTTTGCATAAAGTTCTTTCAGTTTGGCCGGGACCACAAACTCCCAGTTGGTGGAATCTTCTTTTTCCATCACTCCCTCCAGGGTGGTCTGATAACCGTAATTGACAGCATCGCGGGCATTATATCCCCGCACCTGTCCGTAGGCTAGTCTGAGGGTTGAGTTTGCATCCGGAAACATATCCTTTTCGCCCTGCATCTGCAAAAGACCTTTTACAAACGTATGGTGAGCCGCAGCATAGCTATCATCGAATCCGTCCAAGGCCGCCTTTAAGGCAGATTTTTCATTCTTCACCGACCTGGCGAACTTAATCATCGGATCGTTCTGAAGAGCTTTTATGGTAGGATTATTCAGGAAATGAGCAAAATTTCTATCACTGCCAAAGATTGATTCGGCAAATAGGTAATCGATAAACTGATCGGTGTTTCCTTCAAACTTCTTTTCACAATCGATAAGACAAGCAGGACGCATTATCAATGGTATTTCGGTCGAATATGCCTTTAGCAATGCTTTGGCAACCTTCTTATCCACCACACGGGAATAATCTTTGTCGGCAAATCGTTTGTAGGCAAGGTTCAGCAAAGTTAACTGATCTTTGATAGCTGCCTGATCTTTCGATTTCAACGCATTAATAACAGGATCTACTTCTGTTGGAACACTGGTAAATTCGATTCCGCGCAACAGGGCTTCATCAAGCATCCAGCTGCGGAAACGCAAATCCTTACGGTCAGTTACAATTTGTTTCAACGCAGATATAGCCTGGGGATATTCTGGTTTATTCATTTTTACCGACCAAGCTATCAGATTATCCTGAACCTCTTTCTTTACCTTTTCAAAATTACGTTTGTTTATGGCCCAGTTGCTACCAATTGCATTCTTGTGTGCATTGGTGGAACCTGCATATTTACTGGCGTACTGAATCCGTATCTGTGGGTCGCGAAGCATCTCTTCCAGCATTACTTTCTGACGAATATCGCGCATCTTTATACGAACTGAATTATCAATATCCCGTCGTTCAGCAACCTCCCAGGAAGTGTAATACTTGTTTGTACGGCCTGGAAATCCCATGATCATTGCATAATCATCTTCCTGTACTCCTTTAAGCGATATTTTAAACCATTGTTTGGGTTTTAGAGGCACATTGGATGCGGAATACTCTGCTGGATTACCTTTCGCATCTGCATAAACACGAAAAACGGAAAAGTCGCCTGTATGACGAGGCCACATCCAGTTGTCGGTGTCCACGCCAAACTTACCAATGGCAGAAGGGGGAGCTCCGACCAAACGCACATCGCTATACTTCTTGGTTGTGAACATATAATATTTATTCCCGCCATAAAATGGCTTAATCTCTACATCCGTGCCTGGATTATCTTCAAGAAATTTCTTACCCACTTTATCGACAGCAAGTCCGTTCAGATAAGAAGGCGAAAGGTAGTTCATGCCGTTAAGATCGGAATCCTTTTCCAGGGCCTTCAGTACAAATTCCGTTACATCTTCAATTTTATCAATCATCGTAACAGTAAGACCCGGATTAAGGAGCTCTTTGTCTCTCGATAAAGCCCAGAATCCGTTTGTCAGGTAATCGTTTTCGACCGAACTATGTTGCTGTATCTGACTATATCCGCAATGATGGTTTGTAAGCAGAAGTCCTTCGTCCGATACGAACGAGGCGGTACATCCGCTTCCAAAAATAACGACTGCATCTTTTAACGAGGCCGAATCCGGATTGTATATATCATAGTCCTCCATCTGCAACCCCAGTTTTTTCATCTCTTCATATTTTTGCTGCCTGAGCAAGGGAAGCAGCCACATGCCTTCATCTGCGAAAGATGGCAGCGAAAGTGTGGTGATTGCCAAGAGTAAGAGAAATTTCTTCATTTGAGTAGTTACTTTAAATGTTATATATTACTTTTTATTTCCCCAGTGAGAATACGGCTGCTTCGAAAGCATTGAATTGTAATACCGCACATCACCGGTAACTTCTTCTCCCAGCCAATCGGGGTGAATAAATTCTTCCGAGGCATCGGTCAATTCAATTTCGGCCATTACCAGTCCTTCGTTTTCACCATGAAACACATCTACTTCAAACGTATGTGCACCTGCTTTCACCAGGTTGCGTACCTTGTCGATCGTTCCGGGTTCACAAAGCTTGAGAAGCTGATCGGCTTCTTCGGGCGTGATTGCTTTTTCGAACTCGTATCGGCTCATTCCATCGGCATCCGAAGCCCCCTTGATGGTAAGATATCCTTTATCCCCACGAATACGCACCCTTACAGAGCGCTCCGGAGATGAGCAGATATAGCCCTGCACAATGCGCTGAGACTGATAAACCTCGCCCGAGAAGTCGCCTTTCACTAAAAACTTACGTTCAATTTCCGTGGCCATGAAGATACAAAAATTATTTGATAGTTACCATCGTTGCACCAAATCCGTATTCGCGGAATGAAGCATCCTGATAAGCATACTGTTTATATTTTGATTTCAGCTCGTTTTCGATGGCTTTACGTAACACACCATCGCCTTTTCCATGGATGAAGACAATCTTTTGTCCTTTTACTCCTTCGTACTGCTTGAGCACTGCATGAAATTTATCCAGCTGATAGGTAATTATAGCCGTGTTATCCATTCCGGAAGTCGAATCCAACAACTGTTCGATATGAAGATCTACTTCCAGAATAGGGTTCTCCGATTTCTTTGTAACTGTTGTTTGAGGCATCCGTCTGTCATCGCGTACTTTCTGTTGCATGGCTTCCTGTATTTCGGTAGCCGAAATAAGTAACTCACGTTCGGGTATATCCTGACGAACAATTGGCAGAAGAATAGCCGGTTCGTCAAAATAGTCGTTATCCATAAAGCAGTGTAGTTTATAGAATTTAACCGTATCCACACGCAATTCGACCGAAACTGCATTCTTCAGTGCATAGGGTTTGTTTTTCTTAAACGCGATAAACTGAACGCAGATGCGCTCCAGATCGTTCAGGTCTTCTTTTCCAAACTCTTCCAGAAATATCTTCGTGTTCGGTTCTACAAGTCCCTGTTGCCTGCTTGTCCAACTATTATTTTGTCTGTTCATGTAATTGTAGAACAGGTAGTAATTGCTTTCGTTAACGAAGTAGGCTTCGTAGCGGGTTTGCTGCATGGCTTTAGCGTCCATGGGCAAATAAGCCAGAAAGATATTGAGGCGTTCGCCTTCGGGAGTTTCCTGAACAGCTTCGGGAGTTGCTACGGGTGCAACCACTTTTACCTGCGGGGCCTGAGCAGCCGGACGAGGCATTCCGCCGCCAAACATCTTGTTATCTCCTACAACAACACACTCACGGGCAAGTACCGGAATTTCGAATCCGTCTTCATCTTCTACTATTACCTGGTCGTTTCCTCTGAATTTACGTACGATTCCGCCACCTACACTATTCAGAAACCGAACCTTGTCGCCTATTTTAACATTCATACATCCGCGTTGTTAGTTATTATTTGGACAAAGTTCACTAATTTTGCGCAGATATTAAAGTAATGACTGCAAAAACTGAACAAATACGTATTGAGGAGTTTAATTATCCTCTTCCCGATGTCCGCATAGCCAAGTTTCCGTTACCTAAACGCGATGAGTCTAAATTATTGCTCTATCGCAACGGAGTTATTGGCGAAAGCATATTTAAACAATTGCCTGATTATCTGCCGGAAGGGAGCATGCTGGTATTTAACAATACGCGGGTTATACAAGCCCGCATGCTGTTTAAGAAAGAGACGGGTGCCTCTGTAGAGATATTCTGTCTGGAGCCGGTTGTGCCCCACGACTACGCGCTGGTATTTCAGCAAACCAAAAGATGCAGCTGGACTTGCCTGGTGGGTAATCTCAAAAAATGGAAAGAGGGTTCTCTTCACAAGACCATTCTTGTTGACGGAAAGGAAGTAATCCTTTCGGCCGAAAGGATACGGACTACAGGTGATAGTCACCTCATCGAATTTTCCTGGAACGACGAGCATATTACTTTTGCCGAACTGCTTGATGCCGGTGGAATACTACCTATTCCGCCTTACTTGCACAGAGAGACCAGCGAAAGCGACCTGCAGACTTATCAAACCGTTTATTCAAAAATAAAAGGATCGGTTGCCGCTCCTACAGCCGGGCTTCACTTTACACCCGAAGTTCTGTCCGATCTGGATGCAAAAGGGTTTAACCGCGAAGAGGTTACACTCCATGTTGGAGCCGGAACATTTAAGCCGGTGAAGAGCGAGACTATCCGAGACCATGAGATGCATACCGAGTTTATCTCGGTGCGCCGCAGCACCATCGAACGGGTAATAGCCAATCTTGGGAAAATTATTGCCGTGGGTACTACTTCAGTTCGTACACTGGAAAGCTTGTACTATATGGGAGTTACCCTCACACAGCATCCGGAGGCTACGGCAGACGATCTGATTGTGAATCAGTGGATGCCCTACAAGACGGACTTTGGCATCACTCCGGAAGAAGCATTAAAGGCCATCCTAAGCTACCTTGACAGGAATAGCACGGATACACTGGTTACGGCAACTCAGATTCTGATTGCTCCGGGATACAAATTCAAAATCGTAAGAGGAATAATCACCAATTTTCATCAGCCCAAAAGCACGTTGTTATTGCTTATTTCTGCTTTTGTAAATGGAAACTGGCACTCTATTTACGACTATGCGCTGGAAAACGATTTCCGCTTTCTAAGCTACGGAGACAGTTCTCTGTTACTCTAATCGTTCCGGGGGTATGGATTGATCTCCTGAACCCTCAGCCTGATAAGTCGAAAGTAACGAGGTTTTTCCTCAAAACATACGAGATCTTTATAAAAGGATGTACATGGTTTTTAAATTACATGTACATCCTTTTCAATTTACATGTACATGGTTTTGGATTTACATGTACATGCTTTCAAAAACCCTTGGTAATCTTTACAAAAAAAGATAACGAGGATACTTCCTTCGGATATAATAAAACAGTAAAAATTCAGTTACTTTGTTATAACAATGTATCAACGTATCAACGAGCGATGAAATACCGTTTCTTTTCCTATCTGTGGCTTTTCCTTCCAGCATTTATGCTTTTCTCCTGCAAATCGGCCAAGCTGAGCGATGCAGAAGAGAAACAGCGTATTGGCGAATACTACGAAGCGGCTGCCATATACAGGAAGGTTTATACCAAAACCAAACCTCAGAACCGCGATCTTCGGGGATACATTGCCTGGCGTATGGCCGAATGCAACCGGATTATCAATAACACGCCCCGGGGTACAAGCGCTTACATGAATGCGATCCGTTACGATTATCCGGATAGCATGGCTACCCTCAGACTGGCACAGATGCTTCACAAAACGGGGAAGTACGCGGATGCCATCAAACAATACGAATCTTTTCTGGAGATGAATCCCAAAAGCACTTTGGCGCAAAACGGGATGAAAGGTAGCTTACTGGCCCCGGAATGGCGCAAAACGCCTACCCGGTATACGGTAAAGCGAATGGATAAGTTTAACTCGCGGCGGAGCGAATTCAGTCCCATGTTATATGGAAGTAATTTCGACCAGCTTTACTTTGCTTCTTCCCGCTCGAAAGACAAAGAGACAAAAATAAGTGCCATAACCGGACTAAGCAACAATAATTTTTATCTGGCAAAGAAAGATGAAAGAGGCGAATGGCTTGCCGCAGAGGAGATAGAGGACGAAGTGAATACGGAGTTCGACGAAGGAACTCCTTCCTTTAGTTCCGATGGGCGAACCATGTATTATACATATTGTTCTCAGGACGCGGAATCGTCGCGCACAGCCGAAATATATGTATCAACGCGTAGTAACGCAAAATGGGGAAAGGGTACCCGTGTGCCTTTACTAAAGGATTCGGTTACCGCTCTGGCACATCCTTCTATATCTCCGGATGGAAAGTATCTTTATTTTGTTTCGGATGTTAGGGGTGGATATGGAGGAAAGGATATTTACAGGGCGCGTGCCATAGGAAACGACTTTGGTCCGCTCGAAAACCTGGGTCCTTTGATTAATACAGAAGGTGATGAGCTTTTCCCTTATGTAAGAGATTCGGTTACTCTTTATTTTGCCTCGGATGGTCATCCCGGTATGGGTGGACTCGATATCTTCAAGGCTACCCAAAAGAATGATGGCTCCTGGGTGGTGGAAAATATGCAGGCTCCGGTTAATTCGATGGCCGACGATTTTGGAATTACCTTTGCAGGAACAAAAGAAAGCGGGTTCTTTAGCTCTAACCGTACCGACGGAAGGGGTAGCGACCACCTCTATTCTTTCGAACTGCCTACAATTACGATTCAGATAGAAGGAATTGTTTCGGATGTGGACGAGTACCCGATAGAAGAGGCTGTTATCCGCATTGTAGGGAAAGACGGGCTGAATGAAAAAGTTCTGGCAAAAAAAGATGGTTCCTACAAAGTGGAGCTAAAAAGGAATATCAGTTATGTGATGATGGCCAGTGCAAGAGGTTTCCTTAATCAGAACTTCGAGCTTAAAACTTCGCCGGACGAGAAGAACGAAACTTATCTGGTGGATTTCTTTCTTTCGCCTATTTCCAAACCTGTGCTTATCGAAAACATTTTCTACGATTACGATAAGTCATCTTTGCGTCCAGAGTCCAAAACGGCACTGAATGAACTTATCAAAATGCTAAACGACAATCCGAATATTACTATCGAACTGGCTGCTCACACGGATCGTAAAGGCACAGTGGAGTATAATGAAGGACTGGCACAGCGCCGCGCACAGTCGGTTGTCGATTTTCTGATAGCCGGAGGTATTGATAAAGGGAGACTTGAGCCCAAAGGTTACGGAAAGAATATGCCTAAAGTAATCAACAAGAAGTTGGTACGTAGCTTCGACTTTCTGAAGGAGGGCGATACGCTTACTGAAGAGTATATTAGAACCCTAACACCCGAACAACAAGAAATAGCCGACCAGATTAACCGCCGTACAGAGTTTAAGGTACTGCGGACAAACTACAAGATGTTTTAAAAAGCATATAAATTACATTTACCTTCTGCTATTGCAATAACGCCCTGCCTTTTTCTTGATATAAAAAAACAATTTCCTAAATAAAAGGTTTTAACTACATGAATCGTGCATTCAAACAATCCCAGGATAAAGAAATGATTGCGACAATCGTATAAGTCTTAGGATTCAGGTACAAATAGTTTATTTACACCTGAGATACATTTAAAGTAGTATGTAAATAATAAGATTAAAAATGGCAAACAAAAAGAAGGTAGTAGTGGTTGGCTGTGGCTTTGCAGGCATCCGGCTTATACAGGAATTAGACCAGAATCTATTCGACATCTATGTGATTGACAAGCTAAACAATCATCAGTTTCAACCTCTTTTTTATCAGGTAGCAACAGCACAAATAGACCCTTCAAGCATTTCGTTTCCCCTAAGAAATGTATTTAAAAGGAAAAGGAATGTCCATATCAGAATTGCAGAAGTAACCAAAATTGACAGCAACAATAAGCAAGTAATAACAAGTATTGGAAATTTTGAATACGATTATTTAGTGATTGGCATTGGTTGCAAGACTAATTTCTTTGGAAACACTGAAATTGAGGAGAACTCGCTAACATTGAAAACTACGTCTGAAGCGATCGCAATCCGCAATCATGTACTTATGACTTTTGAGCGCATAATCTCTGCCAGCCCGGAAGAGAAAGAACGTTTGCTTAATCTGGTAATTGTTGGAGCAGGGCCCACAGGGGTTGAACTGGCAGGGGCTTTTGCCGAAATAAAAAATACAATCTTGCCGAAAGACTATCCTGATATTGATTTCAAAAAATTAAACATCATCTTGATTGAAGGGAGTAAACACACGTTGAACAACATGAGTGATACGGCAAAGACTTCTTCTACTAAATACCTTCGTGCTATGGGGGTAACGGTTATTACGGAGGTATTGATGACTAACTACGACGGGAAAACTGCCAAATTAGATAATGGGAAAGAAATAAAAACAGGAACCGTAATTTGGGCGGCCGGCGTAACGGGAAACAAGATTGAAGGGCTTCCTGAAACCTCGATTACCCGTGGAAACCGGATAATAGTAGACAGATATAACAGTGTAAACGGCTGCGATGCCATTTATGCTATCGGAGATATTGCGTATATGGAAACCCCTAAATACCCGAAAGGACATCCACAACTTGCCAACGTGGCTATCAATCAAGCAAAATGTTTAGCTAAAAACCTAAAAGCAATTCAACTAAACAATAAACTTACCGAATTTGAATACAAAGATCTCGGGTCTATGGCTACCATAGGGAACCATAAGGCTGTTGTCGATCTTCCGTTTATAAAATTTGAGGGTTACTTTGCCTGGTTAACCTGGATGTTCTTACATCTTATGTTGATTCTTAGCGTAAAAAACAAACTCATAATCTTCCTGAATTGGGCATGGAGGTATTTCACAAAAGACAATTCGCTCCGATTAATTCTCCCTCCTTTCACAAATAAAAAACAGGAAAAATAATGACTGGTCAGCTGACATCTGACAAACAGCCGCTATGAAAAAAAAGCGTCCCCGGATAAAAGCCTGCTTGCTTTTACACGGGGACACTATTATTTTATGTTCTGCTATTACAAAGAGAGGATACGAACTGCATCCAGCAAATCACGGTTGATTGGCTTATCGTTCTTGATTGCTTTCGAAAAAGGCACATAAACAATCTGATCGTTCTGAATACCAATCATCACATTACGTTGATCGTCAAGCAAAGCATCGATAGCGGCAATACCCATACGGCTGGCAAGGATACGGTCCTGAGCAGAAGGAGACCCTCCACGTTGCAGGTGTCCCAGAATGGTAACACGTACATCGAATCCGGGATATTCTCTTTTTACACGTTCGGCCACTCCCATGGCACCTCCGGTTATTTCGCTTTCAGCCACAAGTACAATACTACTGTTCTTTGATTTGCGGAAGCCACTTTCGATAGTCTCTGCCAATTGGTCTTTCTCCATAGCAATCTCAGGAATAATAGCTGCTTCAGCACCGGCAGCAACAGCACCATTCAAAGCAAGAAAACCTGCATCGCGGCCCATTACTTCGATAAAGAAAAGACGGTCGTGCGAAGTGGCAGTATCGCGAATCTTATCCACGCACTCCATAATCGTATTTAATGCTGTATCATAGCCAATAGTTACATCCGTACCAAACAAGTCGTTATCAATAGTACCAGGAAGTCCAACGATAGGATAGTTAAATTCCTGTGCAAAAATGCGTGCACCGGTAAGTGTTCCATCACCACCAATAGCGACTAAAGCGTCGATGCCTTCTTCCATCAACTTCTCGTAAGCTTGCTTACGTCCCTCGGGAGTTCTGAATTCCTCGCAACGAGCTGTTTTCAGGATGGTACCTCCACGCTGAATAATATTACTTACATTCTGAGTCTTGAACGGTTCAATTTCGCCGGTAATCAATCCTTTGTATCCACGATAAATCCCCTTTACTTCAATGTCATTATAAATTGCGCAACGTGTTACAGCACGAATCGCTGCATTCATACCCGGAGCATCTCCTCCGGAAGTTAAAATACCAATACATTTGATAGTTGTCATATCGATAGTATATTTGTTATTCACTGCAAAAGTAAGAATAAAATGGCAATAATATAAATTTTGTCTTCAAACTTCCTGCATAAATAATCATTTTATCACTATTCTACATTCATTTGCCTTATTTTACTTGCAACTTCTTCCATGAGCCATTTAGGTGTGGAAGTTGCTCCGCACACCCCAACGCTTCTTATTGATGAAGAAAGAGGCTCTGTAATTTCGGCCGCTTCTGAAATAAAAACGGTATTTGGATTAGCACTACGGCATTCTTCGAATAATATTTTACCATTCGAGCTTTTCTTGCCGGCAACGAAGAAAATCATATCGTGTTTGGCGGCAAAAATCTTAATATTGGGAATGCGGTTTGTTACCTGACGGCAAATGGTATCGTAATAATCGAACTTTACGCCATCTGCTATACGCTCCTTTATACGGGCAATTAAATCCTGAAATCCTTCAAGAGATTTAGTTGTCTGCGAGAAAAGCACAATTCCCCGTGTAAAATCAAGCTTTTCAAGATCTTCAATCTTTTCGATCACGATGGCGTTCCCTTCGGTTTGCCCCACAAGTCCGTTAACTTCGGCATGTCCTTTCTTACCGTAAATAACAAGCTGCACATCCTCCGAACGGGTTTCGAGATACCGCTTGTTTATTTTCCGCTGCAACTGCAGTACAACCGGACAAGTCGCATCTACAATGGTGATGTCGTTCTTTTTGGCTATTTCGTAGGTGGAAGGCGGTTCACCATGCGCCCTTAACAACACCTTTTTACCTTTCAGGGATTCAAGATCAGAATGTTCGATGGATTCAAGACCCTGTTTCTTCAATCGTTCAACCTCCTGACTATTATGCACTATATCTCCGAGAACATATAGCTTATCAGTTGCTGTTAATTCACGTTCGGCACTGCCTATTGCGTTTACAACGCCAAAGCAAAATCCCGAGCCATTATCTATTTCTACTTCAATCATTTTGTTTTAATCTTTGGTTACTCTGTTAAATTGAACAAGTAACCAATCCTTTTGTTCAGCGATTGTCAAATAAGAATTATCCAGTTCGAGGGCATCTTCGGCTTTGCGCAAAGGACTTTCGGCTCTCGTTGTATCAATCATATCCCTTTTTTTAACATTCTCCAGGACCTCCTCGAAAGTAGTTGATTCTCCTTTAGCAGCTAATTCGTCGAGTCGGCGCTGTGCTCTGACTTCCGGAGAAGCTGTTACAAAGATCTTCAGCTCGGCTTGTGGAAATACAACTGTACCAATATCGCGACCGTCCATCACCACTCCTTTGGCATTACCCATTGCCTGTTGTTTAGCCACCATTGCCTTACGTACAAATCCAATTGCAGCGATACTACTTACATGATTGGCCACTTCCATTCCGCGGATTTCTTTTTCAACGTTTACTCCGTTAAGATAAGTGTCCGGCCGTCCAGTTTCCTTATTTATTTTAAAAGTGATATCTATACCATCTAAAGAAACACTTAATTGCTCTTCGTTAATAGTCTCGCCTTTAAACAGACCGTTCTGCAAGCAATAGAGTGTTACTGCACGGTACATCGCACCACTATCTATATAAGTATATCCAATCTCTTTCGCCAAATCTTTCGCCATGGTACTTTTCCCGCAGGAAGAGTATCCGTCAACTGCAATTACAATTCTCTTCATCTGTACATTGTTTATTTTTATCTTTTCTGAATAATGAAATTGATATACCCGGACTTCATTCCGAAAGCTCATTTCATTATACTATATATAATGTATATTTATATTACGGAACAATATTGCCCAGCACTGTAGAAACACTAAGCATTAATGAAGATGCCGACGGGTGGTAACGCGCTATGGAAACCCCCACATCAAAGCGTTTAACTTTGACCCCTGCTCCGGCAGAAAAGCCTCCCATTTTATTTCCATTCTGTAACTTCATATCGGCATTAGCTTTGGGATTAAACCCTACGCCAACCCAAAAGTTGTTAGTAGGAATAAAATCTACACCGAAAACAAGATGTTTTGAAAGCGACTTAACAAAACCATCGCCGGAAGCAACCGTTTCGTCATTATTATCTATATAGGAAAGCTTCCATTTATTTAAATACATAGCCGTTACCGAGAACCTGAAAGGGGCATGAGCCATCTTCTTACTTAGGCCAACCTGAATATCCCAGGGCATTTTCTGTCTTTGTTCGTCGTAAGCCTTTAGCTGCGCACCCATATTTTTAAGAACAAATCCGGCAGAGAATCCTTTTGCTGTATTGTAATAGCTTAGTCCAACGTCCACACCCAATCCGATCGAAGTATATTTTTCCAGCGAGGAATAAAGAAACTTAAGTGAAACACCCCCACGCCACGTATCACTCAGATCGTAAGAGAAAAAACCGTTCATGCAGACATCCTTTGCAGAAAATGTACCCAAAACAGAGTTATCGGGCGAAGTTTCGGTAAATTCGCCATAGCTGATAAAGTTTGCTCCGATACCCCAGGCGCTTCGTTCGCGAATAGCTTTCGTATAAAGCGCACTCCCTACATTAATATCGGCAATGTAGTTCATATAATTAAGATTCACCATTTGGTCCATTTCTGCGCCAAGCAATGCCGGATTATGGAAAATCAAGGATGGATCGGTTTCAACAAGCGATACCGTATGTCCGCCTAAGGCATTAGCCCTGGCAGACGAAGGGTAACGTAGAAAAGTAAATACTTCTCCACCCTCCTGCGCTTGCAGTGAAACCAAAACAAGAGAGAAAAACAGTGTAAAAAGAATATTTCTCATAATTTTTCAACAAAATGCGGTCAAAGATACATTTTTTTGAAAAAAAAGTTTTTACTTTACCGCGCAATTCAAGAAAATACAAATTTCATTAACTAAACGGAAAAAAGCGACCTTAGGTATACCGGGGTACTGTTTTTTTAAGTTTACATTAAAAAGACAAAAAAAGCATCAAGTATTTTGTCTTTTGTTGAATATAGTATGAAATAATTTGTATTTTTGCGGTATTGAAAAACACATAAAACATTATAAACGTATGGAAATCAAAAAATCACCGAAAGCAGACCTGGAAAAAGGTAAAATGACTTCCCTTCTGATGGGGATGGTTGTTGGGCTTGCTATTCTGTTCGTTGCTTTCGAATGGAGTAATCGAGATGTAAAGATTGCAACGGACTCAGGCGTAGCCGATGTTATTGCAGAAGAGCAAATCGAAATTACCCGTCCGGAAAATGCTCCTCCCCCTCCTCCTCCCCCTCCTGCTCCGGTTGTAACCGAAGTGTTGAACGTTGTGGAAGATGATGTTCAGTTGGATCAGCAAGATATTGTAACATCTGAAGATAACCAAAAGGCAGCTCAGACTCAATCTTATGTTGCGCCTAAAGTTGTTGAAGAAGAAGAAGAATCTTCACAGCCTATCTTTACGGTGGTAGAAACAATGCCTCAGTTCCCTGGCGGTGACGCAGCATTGCTTCAGTTCCTTGCAAAATCAATTAAATATCCGGTTATTGCTCAGGAAAATGGTATTCAGGGTCGTGTAATCTGCGCATTCGTTGTAAACAGAGACGGTTCTATTGTTGATGCAGAAGTTCTTCGTGGTGTAGACCCTTCTTTGGATAAAGAAGCTCTTCGCGTGATTAACACCATGCCTAAGTGGTCTCCAGGAAAGCAGAGAGGTAAACCAGTACGTGTTAAGTACACTGTACCAATCACTTTCAGACTTCAATAGTATTTAAATATTTTATTATTATAAAAAAGGCTGCGTTCATTCTGCAGCCTTTTTCATTTCAATTAAATACGATATGTATTCATTCGACGATACTCTCCGAAAAATAGAAACCGGCATTACCAAATTCAGGTTTAACGAGCACCCACGCTCTCTGTACGATCCAATAGAATATATTCTTGGTCTTGGGGGAAAAAGAATTCGTCCGGTACTTACGCTACTTGCCTGCAATTTATTTTCCGACAATGTAGACCAAGCAGTAAAGCCGGCGTTAGGACTTGAGGTATTTCATAATTTCACCTTATTGCACGATGATCTGATGGATCAGGCGGACAAAAGGAGGAACAAACCTACGGTTCATAAGGTATGGGATGCCAACACTGCCATTTTATCCGGAGACGCGATGATGATTTATGCGTACCAGCTTGTATGCGAAACGCCCGAAAAATGCTTAAAGCAAGTTATGGTCCTGTTTTCAAAAACGGCCATGGAAATATGTGAAGGTCAGCAATTCGACATGGAATTCGAATCAAGAACCAATGTTTCGGAAGAGGAATATATTGAAATGATACGTTTAAAAACCGCCGTACTATTAGCGTGTTGCTTAAAAACAGGAGCTATCATTGGCGGTGCATCTGATAAGGATGCGGATTCTTTGTATGAATTTGGCATTCATATTGGGCTTGCTTTTCAACTCCAGGACGATCTGCTTGATGTGTATGGTAACCCGGAAACATTTGGAAAAAATATCGGCGGCGACATACTAAGCAACAAAAAAACATTTTTACTAGCCAATGCACTTAAAATGGCCAATAAAGATCAATTAGCTGAACTAACTAATTGGATGGAAAAACCAGCGTTTATCGCCAGCGAAAAAATATCGGCAGTTACAGCCATATTCAATGAATTAGAAATTAAACAACTTACTGAAAAAAGAATTCAGTCATACTATTCAACAAGTATGCAAGCTTTAAATTCACTAAGCATAGACATTAACAAAGCATCCATCCTAAAAGAGGTAACCGACAAACTGATGTTTAGACAAGTATGACGTTAATTGACACACACAATCATTTATACGCCGAAGAGTTTGATGAGAACAGGGATCAGGCTATTCGAGAAGCCATTGAATCAGGAATAGGAAAAGTTTTGCTTCCAAACATTGATGTATCATCCATAGAAAGAATGCACAATGTTTGTGATGCCTGGCCCGATTTTGCTTACCCCATGATGGGATTACATCCCACAAGCGTAAATGCTGATTTTGAGGAGCAGCTAACAATCATTAAATCTCATTTAAAAACCCGCGAATATTGTGCTATCGGCGAAATAGGAATCGATCTGTATTGGGATAAAACATACATTCGTGAACAGGAATATGCTTTTGAAGAACAACTAAAATGGGCGATACAGCTAAACCTTCCGGTAGCAATTCATACAAGAGACGCTTTTCCAGAAGTAATAAACTGTATCCGTAATGCAGGAAGCGAATCGCTGACGGGAGTATTTCATAGTTTTACCGGAAACGAAGCGGAACTCGCATCGCTTCTTGAATTCAAAAACTTTAAAATAGGCATAAACGGAGTCATTACATTTAAAAACTCCACCCTGCAAAAGGTTCTTAAAAACACAACTATAGACACTATAATTCTGGAAACTGATGCGCCGTACCTTGCTCCTGTTCCCTACAGAGGACGAACAAATCAACCTGTGTACATTTGGAAAACAGCCGAAAAAGTGGCCGAAGTATTCAACTTAAGTGTTAAAGAAACTATAGAAATAACTAGTAGCAATGCGTTACAGCTATTCAAAAGAGTTAATAAATAAATATAGCAATTTATTTTTTCTTAGAATTAAAATTATTAGCCTCAATGTTGTGCGTATGTCGAGCAAAAACTTTAGATTTGTGCACTCATTCGTTTGCAAATGGGATTTTTTTTGTAATTTGCACCCGTTTTGAGAGCTGGGGAGATTGCATACATATTGGAGAGATGCTCGAGTGGTTGAAGAGGCACGCCTGGAAAGCGTGTATACGCCTAAAGCGTATCGCGGGTTCGAATCCCGCTCTCTCCGCATTAATATCATAAATTTATTAATAACAAAAACAAAAATAAATAAGAGAATTATTAATCTTAAAAATTAAACACACAATGAAGAAGTTATTTGCAATTATCGCATTCTTGGGTTTATTTACCCTGGGTATCTCAAATGCAGCAATGGCGCAGGAAGAAGCTGCTCCTCAGACTGAACAAGCTGCTGATCAAGCTACTGAAGAAGGAGGTATTCACAAGGCATTAAAAACAAAATTTATCGAAGGTGGAGCTGACTTTATGAGTCTTGTTGCTATCGCTCTTATCTTTGGTTTAGCTTTCTGTTTAGAAAGAATTATTTATCTTAGCTTAGCTGATACAAATCCTTCTAAATTACTTAAGAAGATCGAAGAATCTCTTGACAAAGGAGACGTTGAAGGCGCAAAAACAATTGCACGTGAAACAAGAGGTCCTATTGCATCAATCGCTTATCAGGGTTTGATGAGAATTGACCAAGGTGTAGACATCGTAGAAAAATCAATCATTTCTTACGGAGGTGTACAAGGTGGTTTGCTTGAAAAGAACTTGTCTTGGATTACATTGTTTATCGCAATGGCTCCATCATTAGGATTCTTAGGAACTGTAGTAGGTATGGTTATGGCATTTGATAAAATTCAACAAGTAGGTGATATCAGCCCAACGGTTGTAGCAGGTGGTATGAAAGTGGCTTTGATCACAACAATTGGTGGTCTTATCGTTGCTTTGATTCTTCAGGTATTCTACAACTATTTGTTAAGTAAATTGGAAGGTATTTTGAACAAGATGGAAGATGCATCAATCACATTGATCGACCTTGTTATTAAATACAACCTAAAATTCAAAAAATAATAAACCATGTCAGTTACTAAAATTAGAAAAACATCAAGCTGGACGTTGTTAGCTGTCACGCTAATTTCGTTGTTGGTTTTGGGTATTTACTATTTTGGTGGGGTTATTGACCCTGCAGCTGAAATGGTAGAGCCTGTTTATACTGGATTACTCCTTAATTGGGTATACGCAGTATTTGCAGTAACAATATTCACGATGGTTGTTTTTGCAATCTGGAATATTGCTTCTCTTATTCAACATGATGCAAAATCAGCAATTATGCCAATTGGTGTTATAGCTGTATCTGCAGCGGTCTTTATTATCACCTATTCAATGGGAGATGGCACTCAACTTAATTTGGTTGGTTATGACGGTGGTCAGAATACTGAATCATGGTTGAAACTTACGGATATGTGGCTATATACAACCTACATTTTAATGGGTTTGATTTTAGTTTCATTAGCATTCTTTTCAGTAAGAAAAGTATTAAGTAAGTAATAAGAAATAAATAAACAACAAAACAGTATGGCAAGAAAGAAAAGAAAAGCTCCTCAGGTAAATAGCTCTTCATCTGCCGACATCGCTTTCATGTTGCTTATCTTCTTCCTTATTACCACTTCGATGGATACAGACCGTGGTTTAGCAAGACGTTTGCCACCACCAGTACCCAAAGAGCAAAAGGACCAAGATGTTGATATCAAAAAAAGAAATTTGCTTATTGTTCTTATTAACAGCAATAACCAGATTCTTTGCGGCGATCAATACGTAGATATCAAGCAATTGAAAGACCTTGTTAAAGAATTCGTTCAGAATCCTTATAACGATGAACATAAGCCTGAAAAGGTTGAGGAAGACATTCCTTTCTTTGGAAAGCAAATGATTACCAAAAACCACATCATTTCTTTAATGAATGACCGTGGAACTGATTATCAGGCGTATATCGACGTTCAAAATGAGTTAGCTAAAGCATATAACGAGTTGAGAAACGAAGTATCTAAAGAAAAGTTTGGTAAAGTTTTTGAGACTTTAACAGAAGAACAACAGGATGCTGTTTTAAAGATATATCCACAAAAGATATCTGAAGCAGAACCTAAAAACTATGGAGGTAAAAAGTAATGGGAAAATTTAGTAGTGCAGGTGGTCGTGAGATGCCTGAATTAAATACAGCTTCATTACCTGACTTGGTATTTGCTTTCTTGTTCTTCATCATGATGGTAACATCTATGCGTGAAGTAACATTGAAAGTAATGTTTAAGGCTCCACAGGCTACTGAGCTTCAAAAACTTGAAAAGAAGTCGTTGGTAACTTTTATTTATATTGGTAAACCAACACAGGAACTAAGAGCTAAGCTAGGTTCTGAAACTCGTATTCAGTTAAATGATCAATTTGCTGAAACATCAGAAATTCAGGATTATATCGCTCAGGAAAAGTCAAGTATGAAAGAAGAAGATGCTCCATTTATGACTGTCTCTATTAAAGCAGACAAAGAAACTAAAATGGGTGTAATCACAGACGTTAAACAAGCTCTTCGTGAAGCATATGCTCTAAAGATCAACTATTCAGCTGGTCTAAAAGTAGATTAACAAAGTTAGGCTATTATATGAAAGAGGCGGATTTAATAAAATCCGCCTCTTTTTTTTATTCATACCAGTTATATACGTTTTGATATAAGATGGTTTTAATCTTTTGTATGTCATTTATAAACGGGATATCTCCAAAAGACATTAAACACATTGGCAACATTGGATCTCCCATCCTATAAGGAGGTTGTTTATACGGTAACGAATGATATTCGAAACCATACCGGTTATAAAAAGCAATCCTTCTGATTTGCTCATTATCAACAGGGGGTTCTACTTCGAGTAATATGGGTTTATCCGTTTTCTGTAAAAAAGTATGCAAAGCTTTACCTCCTAAACCACTGTTTCTTCGTTTCTCATCTATTGCAAAATGCTCAATGTAAATAAAAGATTCAAAATCCCAGTAAGTAATGAATCCAATATAACCGACTGGATCCATTAAAACGTCTAAGAAGAAGCGAGAATCATTGGACAATAAATCAACAACCAAAGAGAAATCTCTTCGCTCAACAGGAGGAAAAGCGGCATTATAAGTAGATTCCACCTTCTGAATTAAATGAGCATTATCTGCTAAAGAATACTTACAAACTGACACTATTGAAGTCTTCATCACATGCTATATTAAGTGTTTTCAAGAAAAATGTTTCAATATCGATATATTTTATTTAATAACTACATTATATATAGATATAATAGCTATTTTTGTATCAAAATGTAAGAATCAATTTTCAATTTAGACAAATATACGAATTTATGGCACACCATCAATTGGACGAACTAGACGAGAAGATATTAAAATTAATTATCGGGAATGCCCGCATGCCATTTTTGGAAGTAGCCAGAGAATGCAATGTCTCGGGTGCAGCCATTCATCAACGTATTCAGAAACTAACGAATTTAGGCGTTATAAAGGGTTCTGAGTTTATCGTCGACAATACCAAGGTAGGTTACGAAACCTGCGCTTATATGGGCTTATACTTAAAAACACCGGGACAATTCCCCACCGTTACTGAAGCACTGAAACAAATCCCTGAAGTTGTAGAATGTCATTATACAACCGGACAGTACGATTTGTTTATAAAGATATATGCAAAGAATAATCAGCACTTGCTAAACATTATACATAACAAGCTTCAACCACTTGGATTAGCTAGAACAGAAACGCTTATTTCATTCAAAGAAGCATTCAAAAGACAGATTCCAATCGAAATTGACTACGAAGATTAATAAAAAAGGTCCGGTCTCAATAATGAGACCGGACCTTTTTTTATATATGACACAGAATATGCATCAAAATTCTGCACTATTCGGAGTACGAGGGAAAGGAATTACGTCTCGAATATTAGTCATACCCGTTACAAAAAGCAACAAACGTTCGAATCCAAGACCAAAGCCCGAATGCGGAGCTGTTCCAAAACGACGTGTATCCATATACCACCAAATATCTTTTTCGGGAACACCCATTTCTTTTGCCCTGGCAGATAATTTTTCGTAATCTTCCTCACGTTGAGAACCACCGATTATTTCACCAATTTTAGGGAATAATACATCCATAGCCCTCACAGTCTTACCGTCTTCATTCTGTTTCATATAGAATGACTTGATCTCTTTCGGGTAATCCGTAAGAATAACAGGACATTTAAAATGATTTTCAACAAGAAAACGTTCATGTTCGGCAGCAAGATCGGCGCCCCAGAAAATTGGGAATTCAAACTTGTGACCCTTAGCAACTGCTTCTTCCAATATTTTAACGCCCTCAGTATAACCAAGACGAACAAAACTATTTTTCAAAACAAACTGCAGGCGCTCTACAAGCTCTTTATCATACATATTGCATAAGAACTGGATGTCTTCCATGCAATTATCAAGCGCCCACTTGATACAATATTTAATAAAGTCTTCAGCCAACTGCATGTTTTCTGAAATCTCGTTGAAGGCAACTTCCGGTTCGATCATCCAAAATTCAGCCAAATGTCTTGGCGTATTTGAATTTTCCGCTCTGAAAGTAGGACCAAAAGTATAAATAGACCCCATTGACATAGCAGCCAATTCACCTTCTAGCTGTCCGGAAACAGTAAGACTTGCTTGTTTTCCAAAAAAGTCATTATCATAAACGATAGAACCTTCTTCGTTTTTCTTCAAATCATAGAGATTTAAAGTTGTAACCTGAAACATCTGACCAGCACCTTCGCAGTCGGAAGCTGTAATAATCGGCGTATGAAAATAAAAGAATCCTCTTTCATGAAAGAATTGATGGATAGCAATCGCCATATTGTGGCGGATGCGGAATATGGCACCAAAAGTATTGGTACGTGGACGCAAATGAGCTATTTCACGCAAAAATTCAAGGGAATGCCCTTTCTTCTGCAACGGATAAGTAGCAGGATCGGCTGTTCCGTAAATAAGAATTTCTGTTGCATGAATTTCGGCCTTCTGACCTTGTCCCTGAGATTCAACCAGCAATCCATTAACACTAATACAAGCACCGGTAGTAATAGGCTTTAAATACTCTTCGCCAAAATGATCAACATCAACAACAATTTGAACATTATTAATTGTAGATCCGTCATTCAACGCGATAAAACTAACTTGTTTACTACCCCGGCGGGTACGAACCCAACCTTTAACGTTAACAGGCGTACCAAAAGCATCACTTTTAAGTACATCTACAATTTTTGTTCTGATAATGGTTTCCATTTTTTCCATTTTTTCTTAGGTAATTAAACAAGATAGCCGATTATATCTCAAACCGGCTATGCCTGTAATATTATTCAAATGCACCCATTCGAAGTGCATTCACTTCTCTTTCGTTCAAATAACGCCATTTACCACGACTCAGGTTTTTCTTTGTCAAGCCCGCGAAATAAACGCGGTCAAGCTTAACAACATGATATCCCAAAGATTCGAATATACGACGTACGATACGATTACGGCCGGAGTGAATTTCGATTCCAACCTGACTCTTATCTTCTTCGCTTGCGTAACTGATAGCATCAGCATGAATCTCTCCATCTTCCAATTCTATTCCGTTAGCAATCTTTTCCATATCTTCAATCGACACGTTCTTATCAAGCCAAACATGGTAAATTTTCTTCTTCTTGAACGATGGATGAGTAAGCTTTGAAGCAAGATCACCATCATTAGTAAGCAACAAAACACCAGTTGTGTTACGGTCAAGACGACCTACAGGATAAATACGCTCGGTACAAGCATTCTTTACAAGATCCATAACCGTTAAACGCTCCTGAGGATCATCCGAAGTTGTTACACAGTTCTTTGGTTTGTTAAGCAAAATATAAACCTTGCTCTCGATCTGAACTTGCTTATCCTGGAATTCAACCTTGTCGGCACGAGTAATTTTAGTACCCAATTCGGTTACTACAATATCATTAACCTTTACAGCTCCATTCTGGATAAACTCATCGGCTTCGCGTCTTGAACAAACTCCGGCATTTGATAAGAACTTGTTCAAACGAATCGGTTCATTTGGATCGGCCAGAACTTCCTTATACTTAAGCTGCTTCTGCAGGTTATATTTTGCATTAGGATTATAATCGCTTGTACGACGTTGTTGCGGACGGTTATTTCCATAACCACCTCCGCCACGGTTGTTGCCATACGAAGGACGATTACCATAAGATGGCTTGTTGTATCCTCCTCCACCGCGATTATCGCGGCTATCACGATTGTCATATGAATTAACACGAGTATCACCTACACGTGGTCTTCTTTTCTTTACACCATCTTCGCCAGTCTGTCCGTCGCCGGTTGTGCTGGAATTAGGAAAAGGACGAGAGGGTCTGTTATCAAAATTAGGTCTCGACGGTCTGTTAAACGGACGCTGTTCATTTCCATAACTCCTTTCACTATTTCCATAAGAAGGACGATTACCATAGGATGGGCGATCGCTGTTTCCATAAGACGGACGTTGCGGACGATCACTGTTTCCATAAGAGGGGCGATCGCTGTTTCCATAAGACGGACGTTGCGGACGATCACTGTTTCCATAAGAGGGGCGATCGCTGTTTCCATAAGACGGACGTTGCGGACGATCACTGTTTCCATAAGAAGGACGATTGCCATACGATGGTTTGTTGTATCCTCCTCCACCTTCTCTGTTTCCATAAGAAGGGCGGTTGTTTCCGAACGAAGGACGAGCATTACCACCCTCCCCTTCGCCATAAGGGCGTCTTTCGGGACGAGACGGACGATCACTGTTTCCGTACGAATTTCGGTTTTCTCCATAAGACGGACGATTTTCGCCATAAGATCTGTAACCGCCACGATCATCACGTTCGGGTCGGCTATAAGGTCTACGTTCATAGTTGTTTCCCTCAGGTCTGTTGTAATCCTGATTGTAAGGTCTTCTTTCACCTTCCTGGTCTGTGTTTTCCCGTCTGATACTTGGAATTATCTTTCTCGGACGCGGTTGAGATTCATCTCTTTCTTCTGTGCTCATTTGATAAAATTGAATAATAAGTAATTACTGGCAACCTCACGGCTGCCATTTTTTTAACACTAAACTCCTGTATAATTATGTGGCGTTATCGCCTTTAATTCTTTTTTCACTGCTTCACTTACCTGTAATTCATCTATAAAACTACTGATTGACTGGGCTGTAATTCCTTCGTTTGTTCTTGTCAGCGCTTTTAGAGCTTCATAAGGTTTTGGATATCCTTCTCTGCGTAATATGGTTTGTATACCTTCTGCAACAACTGCCCAACATGCATCAAGATCACGGTATAGTGCTTGTTCATTTAATAACAATTTACCCAGACCTTTTGTTAAACTTTTAAATGCAATTTCAATATGTGCCATTGGAACTCCAACATTTCTTAAAACGGTAGAGTCTGTAAGGTCACGTTGAAGTCTTGATACCGGCAATTTGGATGCCAGATGTTCTAAAATAGCATTAGCGAGACCAAGGTTTCCTTCTGCATTTTCGAAATCAATTGGATTCACTTTATGCGGCATGGCAGAAGAACCAACTTCTCCGGCTTTGATTTGCTGTTTAAAGTACTCCATGGAAATATACTGCCAGAAATCGCGGTTTAAGTCGATCAATATAGTATTGATACGCTTCATTCCATCAAAAACTGCTGCCAGATTATCATAATTGGAGATCTGGGTAGTCCACTCCTCACGGTGCAAACCCAACACATTATTTACGAACTTATTACCAAAAGCACGCCAATCATAAGCAGGATAAGCCACATGATGAGCATTAAAGTTACCTGTAGCTCCACCGAACTTAGCAGACAACGGAATTGTTTTCAACAAAGAAAGCTGTTGCTCAAGTCTGTAAACAAACACCATAATTTCCTTTCCCAAACGGGTTGGCGATGCTGGTTGTCCGTGTGTTTTAGCCAACATTGGGATTTCCATCCATTCATTGGCATACCGTTTCAGAAGATCAATCACCTCCTGCAAAGAAGGATAATACACTTCAGTCAACGCATCTTTCACAGAAAGAGGCACAGAGGTATTATTAATATCCTGGGATGTAAGGCCAAAATGGATAAACTCTTTGTAATCCTGAAGAGAAAGCAAATCAAACTTTTCTTTGATGAAATACTCTACAGCTTTAACATCATGATTTGTTGTACTCTCGATATCCTTAATGCGTGAAGCATCTTCCAGGGAAAACTCTTTATAAATCTTTCTAAGATCCTCCTTTATAGAAGAGGATGTTAAAGTATTTAGCTGAGGCAAAAATTCTGCAAGCGTAATAAAATACTCAATTTCTACCTGCACTCTGTATTTGATGAGTGCGTACTCGGAAAAGTAGGCTGCTAAACCTTCTACTTTGTTTCTGTAGCGCCCGTCTACAGGCGAAATGGCTGTCAGTGTTGAAAATTTCATATACTGTATTAATATAGAGATGCAAAGGTAACGATTATTGTCGAGAAACCAGAGAACATACATTTTTTTTTAATTTTTTGGCTGAAAAGTTTGGAGGGAAAAAATAATCCCGTATCTTTGCACCGTCTTAAAGAGAAAGACACAACGAAAATAAAATTTTGTGAAAGGGCGTTTAGCTCAGCTGGTTCAGAGCATCTGCCTTACAAGCAGAGGGTCGGCGGTTCGAATCCGTCAACGCCCACCTTTCATAAATAAAAAACATTCGGGCGTTTAGCTCAGCTGGTTCAGAGCATCTGCCTTACAAGCAGAGGGTCGGCGGTTCGAATCCGTCAACGCCCACAAAAAAGGAGAGTAATTTTTACTCTCCTTTTTTTATTTCTACCTGAATCTTCCAAAAAAACGGTTATTGCGGATCAAGAACAAATTCTGGGTCTATGCATAAATTTTGCATAATCTGTATAGGAAAAATTTAATGTCAGTTACCCCTCTAAACTGTCTTCTGAATTCTTTTATTTTTGCATTGAACGATTCTGCGGC